>LAZR01000069.1_pt1 | contig 145465 bp, 231 predicted proteins | sample 329461 | NCBI WGS metagenome assembly LAZR01 (sample SAMN03002196, study PRJNA259156) | marine sediment metagenome | biome: sea floor; feature: Hydrothermal impacted sediments; material: marine sediment; isolation source: Loki non-amplified sample from Loki's castle hydrothermal vent sediment ...
AAGACACAGAGACACCCACCCAAAACAACAGAGTGGGGTTGCAAAGCACTCCCAAAAAAAATTTCGGGGGGTACTACACAAGGGGAGCAAATCAGCTCAAACAAAGCAGAACTCGTAGAAGATAAGCCCTAGTATGGACAGCGAGAGTATAGTTCCTTTGTACTATCGATGGATCGATGTTGTATATCTCTGACCATCGATTGGTATCGATTGAACTATCGTTGATTTCATCGATAGTAATATATTGAGTCTGACATGAAAATTTATACAGCGTGAAGATCTATAAACAGAAATCTAGACGAATGCCTCATTCTTTATTCGTTTTATACTCTAGTTTACTAGAGGTAGTTCTAGTCGTCTAGAGTTGTTTTCCTTTCACTTCGAATAGTTTTGTATGTTCTAGACGTTTCTGTATCCTCTCTGGGATGAGGTAATTTTTTGGGACAGTAAGGACAGTAGGAGATTAAGAGGGGATTATACCATCCAATCACCTGTAAAGCATAATCTGTGCGATTCCCTCTAATGTATGGAAATACAAAGATCTCATTATTGTAGAACAGAGGATTACAAGAGTATTCGTTCTCTTCTCTTATTTTTACATGTTGTTCTACAAGTGTTATTTTTGAGGGATGTAATCCCTTACAATCACAGTGACAATTTTCACATTCTGAACATGGTTTGGTCAGACAGGGTTCCGATTCAGTTATCTGAAAAAGGCTACTTTCTGGATCCAGACATAAACATGTACATTCTTCTTCTATCGGGTTTTTCAATTCTGCTTCTGTGCTATTGTATTCATACTTTTTCCATAAATCAAATGCGTTATTCTCTTTCATCTTAGTTATTCACCAATATTTTGTTAACTCTTTTTTCGGTCAATATAAGATTGACCTTATCTGCATTTATATTTAATTCAGCCAAATCACCTGCAGATTCGAGAAGTTTGATTATTTTATCAACATTCTCTGGTTGAATTGGAATAGCATCATTTTGCCACAGTTTTGACTTCATCGATGCCATTGCTTTCACTACTGATCTATTAAGAGGGGGTTTTATCACTATAATTACTCCCCAACTTCAAACTGTCTGTATAGGGCTGCTTTGTCCCAGAGATATTCCATATCTACTATTAACCCAAAGACACGTTCATTATATTCCTGTGTAGGATCTTCCCTTTCTGCTTTTTCGAGGGTTGTTCTCAAATCATGTCGCTCCAGCCATGCCCATTCCAAAACAGTACTCATTCTTATTTTCACATTGACTCCGTCATGTTCTCGACTATGTTTTGCCATTCTGGCATATACATGAGCTGGAATATGATATGTGATCCCCAAATTTGAATCTAATGAGACACTAGCTTCCTCTGTTGAAACTGTTTTTTTCTTCAATTCGTGGCCTCTGATTCTCTCTTCTAACCTATCAATCTTAAATTTGTATCTGGCAATTATTTTCTTTCTTAGGCCATAATGCTTTACCAACCCCTTGAATAGTGAATCAAACCTAGCAAGTGCTAAGTTCATATCTGAAACACTTGCTCTTCCCCTAATTAATCTTGATGCTTGTTGAGTAAGATTACTAATTGTAAGAATTTCATTGATTAACCTTACATACATGTTTGCATGCATTTCTTGTGCTATTGTTTCTACCCGATCCAGATTATATTTCCATGCAAATTGTTCAAGCATAATAAAAACATCAACTAATTCGTCAACTATTCTCCCTCCATTATCGATAGGAAAATATATATTCGTGATTACCTCTGTTAATTCCCCTATTTCTTCAAACAACATAATCAGTTGCTTGTCTCCCCAATAATCATCTGCCCTTCGGTAAAGATCTTTAATATAATCTGGAGTGTAATCAATTGGGATCGATAATTTCATCGCATTGATTGGTTTGATGAAGTTACTCGTATTTAGTCCATGTGTTTTTTCTAATGATTCTGTTTTGTCTACCATAATTTTTTCCTCATTTAATCTTTCTTTTTCTTTATTCTTGGATATTCTTCCACACTGTCAACCACAATATCACAATTCCCAATGCTATCATCATAACCGCCTACTAGTTTTATTTTTCCCTCAATATCATTTTCGTATTCTGCTGCTAAGGATTCTGCAACCATATCTGAAGGTGCTATCACCTCAAATTCTTCTACATTTGTGGATATTGATGTTTTAGTTATTCTATATTTAAACATCTAACTATCTAACTCCGTAGTATCTATATCATCCCTCCAATGTGATTCTTGTGCTTGTTTGTATGTTAAGCCTTGATATTTAAATTTGATTTTCTTCCATTTCTCAAGATCGGAAGGCATCATATTGAATCTTAATGCCCCTTGAATCATATCCTCTCTTCTTTTACAATATATTATAGTTGAAAATGTCTCCAAAATACATCTCTGAATAACCCACATTCTAGTGGATTTTAAAAATTTATTTAATTCTTCATTTGTTATCATTTGTTATCACCTGTTAAATTATCAAAATCCTTTGACTCTTTTTGATATTTTGTTATCAATTTTTCAAACTCAAAATCATATAATATAACCAATGGAGTATCAAATTTTCCATGATCAAATATTATTACGTGTTTTTGACCCAATTTATCTTTCATTATTTGTAATTGTAAATTCATTTATATGCCTCTTTAGTAATCCCCTGTTTTAACCATATCAGCTAACCAGTCTTGGAAAATAGAATAAATTGTATCTAATGGGTGATAATTATCATTTTCAAAATGTTCAAATTTTTCTTTTACCCAATTTTTAAGATTTGAATGCCATATGATTTCTTCTTTTGATCTGGGTGTTTTAATAAGCATCCCCTCTGTGACCATTAATTTTGTTTCCCCACTAAATAGTTGTCCTTTGGAAAAGCCCAACCTAGATGCTAAACGTGATGTGTTAAATCTATCTGGAACATTTGCTTCTAAAAAATTCATAATTATAAAACCGCGATGGTTTTGTTTTTTCAAACTTCTTTTTACACTTTTTATCTTACGTATTATTGAATCATTCAATTTTAAACCATTATTAGAATCTTGTAAGTAATTTGCATCATTTGGAATTAAAGTAGGATCTCCTTTTGAATGGAATTGACTGACTATCATTTTTTGAATTGTTTTTGGTAATTCGACCTCCACCTTTATTCGTGATGCGATTTGAAGTTGTTGTTCAAGGTTAAGAATATCTTTTTCATATCCAAAATTTAAATTACTTAATCTTTTTATCTCGTTTTCTTTCTTCTCAAGTAGGTCCTTCTCTTTTCTGGTACTCTTTGCCATCTTTTTAAATGCGATAGCCAGATCTTTTGCTATCATTTTTAATGGAGGAGTTTTTGGTTGCACTCCAATTCCAGGTGTATTACCTGCATGAAATGTTTCTCTCATTTTCACTTGAACCACAGTAGTTCCAGATTTTAATTTCAAAAAGCATTGCCCATCATCCAAACCAATAACTCTATTTTTGATTTCTTTTCTCTCTAAAGGAATTAATTTGTAATAAACATCTAAATCAGTGGGATGGCTTACTCGATGACAAAATACCACCTCACATTGCGATAACAATTTTTTATCCACGTCTGGTGATCTTTGAGAAGCTAATATGGTGAATAGTCCTCGTTTCCTTCCCCTTTTTGCAACTCTAACTAATACCTCTTTCAAATCAGAACTAATGCTTTGAGGAACAAACTCTTGTGCTTCCTCTATTAAAATAATGTGTGGTCTTCTTACTTTTTGAGCAATAGTAAATAATGAACTAAAATATTCAATTAATCCCAGATCCCATTTTTTATCGGACCACCCACTTAGATCTATTATTAGAGGAATATTTTCAGTTAAAACTTTTTCAGCTAAACTAGATGCCATTTTTTCAAATGTTTCCTCATCAATTTTGACAGTGGCTTTTTTTGAATTGCCGACAATTAGAACCTCATACTTTTCCTGTAGCCCCCAATATTCTCCCTCTATATCAAGTATAGTTAATCCTATTTTGAGATCTAATATTTGTTCAATAACTCTGGCAGCAGTATTTGATTTTCCACTTCCAGTCATTCCTAGAATTGCTGCTAGTTTACCAATTAACATATCATATATATTTATTTTTCCAGACTCATACAAATCCAACATAATGGGTTTAGGTGTTTGTTTTTGTTTACTCATTTCTTTCAACTCCACAGTATACACATGTTTTCGTTCCATTTGACCAATAATTCCAAACGTCTGGATGATCGGGATATATATCACAATAACACTTAGTAATACCATTTTTCTTTAGAAACTCATTGCGTTTAGTGTCTTTTACTTCACTTATTTGTATTTCTGGCTTCTCTTCTGGCTCTATTTTTTTATTCATTTAACAATATATCTAATTGAATATTTTTAAAGTTATTGTTCAGCTTTATTTGTGATCGTATAGATTATGGCAAAAATTTGTTAACAAAATGATTGATATATTTAATCCGAGATGAATATTTTAATTTTCAACCCATTTTTTAATTTGTATAAACAAAACCCCTGCGATCCCCCACAATACAATTGAGAGAGGAGAAGAATAAATCCAAGGATGATTATAGACCCAAAGAGGAGTATCAAGATAAAGACTCAGATAATAGCCTAGATAATATTGCCCTATAGTTCCAAACATTGCCCCGAATATGAAATAGAACAATGGATCTATGGTGGGATCTTTTGATCTAAGAGAATTTGTCAGAAATAATAATACACTTCCCAATACAAATAGCACAACCCACAATGCCATTGTTTTGAATTCATCTACTTCGTCAAATGGATAATGTTCCCATATTTGCAATATTAAAAATCCAAATGATAAAAATGCAACTTTATCAAGTTGTAAATTATTCATAGTAGATTGTCTTAGTTGTGCTATAAAAAAAGACAGATCAGTTTAAGAATAAATCTTTTATTGTAAGTCTCGAATTAGTAATTTCTTGTGAAGAATAGAATTAAATGGGACAATTCAGCCAGTAATATTTGTTAACAAAATTATTATTATATTCTATCCGAGATGAATAATTTGAAATATTCTTACCATTCCCATATTATCATATATAGAAGATCATATCCAAATTTATTATGCATTTCTCTACTTTCAGACATGTTTAATACAGATTTATTATTTATTTCATATTCATTGTTTTCTGCGATTTTTTCTACAAGGTGTTTTTCTGTATCTGTTTTATATATAACAGCATAAGCTCTAACCCACCTATATGAATATTGAGAAAAACAGTCTTTTTGAAGGGCTAAGGTATGAAATTTAAAATTGTGTAATTTTAGCTCTAATTCTAACATGTTATTCCTTTTTAATATTGAAATACTCATTTTTAATAACCCTATTAATGTGTCATATGAAATGAGATGTCGCCTATTGCAGCATCCACAAAATACCAAGATCCATCTATAGCTTTCGCAAAATCAATCGACCAGTATCCCTTAAGAACAGAAGCTATCTTCTTAGCCTCTTTCTTTACATCCTCTGCCTCTGCTTTAATTACTTGATCAATATCATCATAATGTTTTTTCCAATTCACACCATCCTGTCCCCATAGAGATTCTATAGGCCAATAATTGTGGTGACATAAGTATTTCCCATCTCGATAGAAGAGTCTAATCTCTGGGGCAAATGGCATACCATTGAATGATTTAAATCTACTATCAAGGGTAATAAACTCTCTGACAACAATAGCTTTGAATGGTATCCCCATTATATCTAACAAACGATTTCCCACTATTAATTCATTTAAATGTTCTGGGAAATCTTCTTTTGACTTAACAAAACAAGTATCTTCAAATTGGTGTTTACAACTAGATAAATCAGTTCTAATAAAAACTGGGAAATCAAAATCTAAAGTATTAAACCATTTAATAATTTTATTTTGCACAGATCTCGCAAAGTAATCCTCTCCAGATCTTGCTTCTTCCCAAGTTAGTTCTAACATCTCTGTCCTAGGCTGATTTACCTTAACTTCTTTAGTTAAAGGATACCACTTAAGCATCGATGACTGTATTGATAAATTATTCATTTCATCTCTCATAGTTCACATTCTCCATTTTAGGTTTTATTAAGTTCTATTATTTTGTTCTCCAAGAACATATCAAGATCGGCAGGAACATTTCGTGTCAACAGAATATATTCATTTGCGATCTCACAGGCATCCTCTGTTTTTACGCCTCTATTTCTTAAAATATTAAATATTGTTTCAAAAAAGTCTTTTTCATCCTTGTTTAAAGTATCTTTTTCTTTTTCAAACCAAGCAACATAATCAGATATTATATTTAAAAATAATTTAATATTAATTATTATTAATGTTATTAATAAAAATAAAAATAGTATAGTCAAAAGTGGATCGTTCCAGTGATACAATGTTTGTCGTTGTTCATCTGATAATATATAATTAAAATAATATATAATTAAACCAGATACTATTATTTGAAAAAAATAAGATAATAATTTGAAAATATTATTTGGATAGTTTATTTTCATTATATTTTTATTGGAAATTGGCATATAAAATAATTCTCACTATATTAATAAGATTTGTTAACAAAATATTTTATTTTAATCCGAGATGAATATTTGGATGAAATGACAGATGGGAGAATTGAACTCCATTGATGCCTCGCATTTTGGATTCTAAATCCAACCTCTTGACCACAAGAAACAACACCTGCCAAAGAAAGATGCTGATAATCGGATTCGAACCGATAGCGAGGACTAACCAATTTGGGCTTAAACCAAACGCATTCAACCATTCTGCCATATCAGCTTACTTTGTATAAAAAATTATAGTAAACTGAGTCCCAAACGAGAGGGAGAGGAAATGGTAATCATAGAATAATTGAAAATATTAATTATAGTTTATTAAGACTTTGTTTAATAATACGGTAGTATGTACAAAATATTTTATTTTAACTCATGTGGGTTTAAACAGTGGCTAATTGTACTAGTTCATTGATTTGAAGTAGAGTGATTGTTCGTCTACATACAGGGCATTGCCCTTTGATACGCACCCATTCAAGGAAATGAGAGGTGTGAAATATACCACAACCATTTGGACATGGAAGCCTACTAACATGGTTGGTGACTTCTTTCTTACAAACCTCACAAAGTCCTAATTTTTCGAGGATATTATGTGAAATGGGTGTGTCTTCCTTTCCAGCGTTTGCAAAGATGATCTCCATTACACGATCAGATTTTCCAACTTGATTCCATCCCACCTTACAGATCAGACGATTGTTCAAGGTGGATGAAAAACCTAACCCACTTAGTTGTTTGTTAGATTCTTCTGTTTTCATCTTTGCAGACAACATCTCAAATACCTTACTATGGGGAGTGAGTTCATTTCTAAGGAATTCATTGTAGAAGCCTCTTGCTCTGTCAGGATTTAAACAATCATTAAGAATAAAGAACCAATGTTTGTTGCCTGTATTCTGACCATTCCAGTGATTGGGTGAGTTGAGGACCATATTGACCTTTACCCAATCTTGAGTAGTGACACCCCATACCTCTTTACTGGTGGTACTGGAAGGTAAGGATTTACCCATAGTGATCCCATTGGTTTTGGAATAGGTAAACTCGATAACAGGTACAATTTCCTTATTTTTCATTGGTTTATCATAAGAGAACAAGTAAACCTGTCCATCAAACTCCATTTCCATATCAAAACCATAATTATCAGTTTCTCGCTTGGCGAACTGGTGAACATAGATTTTGTACTTACCTTCTTTGAGGTGGCTTTCTGTTTCGTGTGTGATATTCTCAACAGGTTCACGCGATTTACGACCACCCGCGTTCATATCAACATCGAGCCATCCACCATTCCGAGAATGCATGTCTCCATAATAGATATGTGATCCATCGGGTTCTTCACAATGAAGATCAAGATCATCATAGTTTCTCCATCCAAGTGAAAATCGCATAAGACCAGTGACACTACCACCTGCTCTCTTTACTCGTTCTTTGATGATAGAATCGGTGACTTCACCAATATAAGACCAGGAGAAGGGATTATCCCATTTCATAATGTTAGGACATTTACCATTAGTTGGTGCGATCAAACTCATCAAGTTGGTTTCATGGGAATTTTCCATCATTATTTCAATATTTGTAGCATGTGGAAGGATGTTTGCAATGAACTCATCAATTTCAACTTTCTGTAATTTTTCAGATATTTTGGTCTTTGTATCCTCGCGGAGTTCATCAAAGACAGAAGATTTCTTTTTACTCTTTTTGAGTTTCTTTTTAGTTGTTTTGTTGACAAATAGAAGATTATTGGAAGTGAGGTCTTTTTCAGTTGCAAATCTACGAGCAAGTGAATCCTCGATCTCAAGTTCCTTGACTTTCTTCTCGGCATTTGCGATCATGCCCTTGGTTGCAAGTCCAGTAGGTCTTTTGTAATTTCGAGGATCGACTTTGACACCAAATTTATCAATTGCAACTCCAATCTCTACACCAGTGGATATGTCAACCAGTAGAGTACCAATAACAGTATTCTTGATCTTTCCAGCTTTCCCGATCTCTGCTGATGTCTCCCATATGAATAAATCACAATCAGACTTATCAAGCTGATCAAATTCTTTCTTGATCCTCTTGAACTTCTTGACAACCTCAAGATGTTCTGCACCACGAATGAGTTTATTGCGTTCAATCAGATCAATTACATCTTCAGTTGCGTCAAGAGTAATTTCAGTGAGGCTTCTTTTGAGTATTGACATGTTGGTGTGGGTATCGCCACGAAATTTCGCAACATCTTGAACCACGAACTTGGATGGAAGTGTATAGTAAAAATGTTCAAAGATGTAAAAATTTCCTGTACTTTCATCTGTTTCTCGATGGGGTTTTGAACCCAGGGTCTTTTCTTTCTGACGATAGATGCCTGCAATACTTCTGAACCTTACCGCCTCTGCTAAGGCATTGGCGACATATTGATGACGATCCTCAAGCTGAACATCCCAAACGGTTTCAATGTTACCATCAATGATTGCCACCATGTTGCCAGCCTTACGAATGAAGTTCTTACAACAATTGCAATCATGTTCTGTTCTTTCACGAAAGATTGGGTTTGCCCCTTCGGGGAAGCTTGCGAGGTAAAGATTGAATAGTTCATCTCTACTCACATCGACATAGAATAATTCGGTACTAAGACTAATCATTCTATCAAATTGATCGCTTACAGCGATTTGAAAATTATTAAATGACATTTATTTTCATGCTCCTATTTACTATTTTTGTTTTCATATTAATTTGTCTCCTTTGTTTTCATCCATTTTGTGAATTTATCTGATAATCCACTTTTATTCCAGAAGGTTTGGATGAATGCCCTCTCGGTTATTTCTGTTGTTCTCACTGAATTCTCTCTAAATTCTTGATGAACCATATTTCTACGTCTGAATTGACGAGATCCCAATGGGTATCTGGATCTGGGATCATTAATAATTGCTAATTGGTAAAATCCTGTCTCCACATCAATATTTTGGAAGAAATATAATTCCCCTTTGTAAAAGTCTACTGGATTAGGTTGGAATGGTTTTTTCCAGCGTTTCCAAGTAATCCATTCTACACCAAAATCCTCGTCACGATAATCTTCATATTCATATATCTCATCATCTTCTGCCCATGTTTCCTTGAGAAATTCTAATATGTCATCTAGATTATGCTTTATTTTCTTCATTTTTTTCTTTGGAGGGAATTTATTGTGTTCTATATAATATTTGGTTGTATCACAATTTTCAAATCTGGTATCTCTCCATTCACGATGTCTCTGGGTTACTCTGGGAATGCCAATGCCAAGACCTTTGATACCACATCCAGTACAACGCATTGGATCATGGGCTACTCCCCGATCATCAATTCTGGTGACTAGATCTGCTCTGATCCAAATGTGATTAATTTTAGGTTTTGGTTCTTTAAGCATTAGTCAATCCGCCCTATCTTTCCCTGTTCTACATCAGAAAACAATTGAATGAAATTAGCCTTGACTTTTTTTACTTTTTCAACATCAAGGACCATCCCTTGGTAATGTGGTCCATCAAGTAGATCTTGATGATACCGTAGTTCTTTTCTGATTGCTGATTTCAAAAGGACTCTGATTAATTGGTTGCTCATTTCTTTCAAATCATATCACCCTCTAAATATTCGATTTTTTTCTTTTTGCTAATCGCGTAGTCAATTTCTGAACTAGTAGAACTTCCAATATATCCGTTTTTATTTATAATAAAGACCAGATCAGCAAGATCTATTTTTCTTTTATGAAGTTCTTCAAACATTATTTTTTCTTCTGGATCTGTTTTTAGATCTTTATCATTGTGTAAATGTGACCCTATAGATAAAACAATCATTCCTTTTTTAGTAAATTTAAGGCTCATTTCATCATATAAATTATTAAATCTGGTAGACCCACACAATACTACTATTTGTGGAAAAGTTGTTTTTCTGATGCATTTGAAGTTTTTACTATGTCTCCAAACGTAATTTACTGCATTTGATGGAATCATTTTAATTGTTGCTCCTCATATATTCAAAAATTTTACCGAATATTTCAAATCTATAATTGTCCTTGCTATACATTTGAATATCTGTGTATGTAACATCAATGCCCATGAAATCAGATAATAAATGGACTAAAGATTGTTCGAACATCAAATTTACAATAGAGTAACTAAATCTTTCGTTGGTTTTAGAGTAATAAACACCATATGTATCTGTTCGAATCATATAATAATTGGTTTCCCCATTTATTACAATGGTGAAAACCTTTCGTATGGTATCTAAACTCAATTTAATATTCACTCCACAAATCTACTTCAACCATAGGATTATCTATTTTTAATAAGAGTTTCCAGAGTTTTTTGAAAAGATTTTCAATTGAATCATAAGGAATGAATTTTATTATTTTACTGTTTCCTTTAGCTAATGCAGAGATTTTGATGTTATTATCTTTTATGAATTTTGTATCCCAGATCAAGATTATCTTTTTCCCAAGTTCGTCTGCTTTACCGATTTCAAAGCCAACACCGAAACTGTTCACTGATAGGTCGGCAATAACAACATCCGCCATTTTTAACCAGATCATATCTCTTTCAAAAATGTATTTGTTGCCAGTAAATCTTGCCAGTAAATCATTAACCTTATTTGAGACTGATGCCCTTTTTCCCCCGATATGTTCTGTGAGGACTTCACCGAATTTACTTAACTCATAAATTATTCTCTTATAGTCTTTTTTCTTTTCCTTCCCACCTCGAATAGATCCTGCAAAATATATTTTCATTTAATCACCATTGTAAGATATATTTTGTATATCTTCAAGAATATCAGCAGTTGCCATGTCCGTATCTATGTTTTCAAGAGTTTCAATAACTTCTTCTAAAGACTCGATACGATTAGCTGGAAAAGAATCATCTTGGAGTTGTTCTGGCATATTATCTAATGCCTCTTCTTGTTCATCCAGCATTTCTTGAAACTCTGTAATAAAGCCATCAATGGCATCAACATCTGTTGTTTCACGCATTGCATCCTCAATTGTGTATATTTGGGCAAGGAATGGAGAGTTGGTTAGTTGGCTTCTAGTAGGTTTTGTTTTACTTCTTTGAATGGGTTTTTTCCATTTTTTCCACCACCAGTATGAATCTCCTTTTTGAATGTTGGATTCAGAATAATCTTTCCTTGCTTTATTTACGTACTTTGCTCTTGCCATTAGATTGCACCTATCCACACCCATAATATAAGTAAAGCGAATACCACAAATACAAATAAAATCGTTTCTATTGTCTGGAAATTTTTGTATTTCATTCTAAGCCATTGTAAATACATTATGTTATTTTATCATTGATAAAATATAATACTTCCGCTGTTAAGAAATATATTTGTTAACAAAATCTTTTATTTTTAAATCGAAAGTGTAGACATGCCAACAACAATAATATATATTTGGTTTCCCACATAACAGCTATGAGTAAAACAAAAAACCTCAACAATTACCCAATTATTGATTGGGGATCTGTATTAATTGGTTTTGGTTTCGGAATACTGATAACCACTCTGTTACTCACTCTGTTAAAGGTGATAAAATGAATAATATAGAGAATTTGGAAAATACAAACCCACTCATTAAAAAGATCATTAAAAGACTGGAAGGAGAAAGGAAATTAAAATTAACCATGGAAAATGAAACCTGTAAACATGGAGGGGAAAAAATCAATATAGAATTCTGTGATGTTTGTTTCTTTTGTAAAAAATGTGGTTCGCTTTTAGGAGATATAGATTGCACCATACATGGTATGTAAAACCCATTCATAAATAACCATTCAAATTTAATAAAGGTTTCAATACTCAAATTATGTTCCTTTCTTTTTATGTTCTAGTTGTAATAATTCTTGTGCGATAACATCAATTATTATGATTACTTTTCTCTTAGTTACACAGTTTATGTTACAATGATCTGTATGTTCATGAGCGTTTAGTTGTTTTACCAAAGCCTCATAAATTTCTGTTTTTTCAAGCAATTCTCTTCGCTTTTCTATAAGCATCTCTAAAGATATGCTTAACTTGTCATCTTTATTTTCTTTTGATCTGTGAGCTATTGTCAATTAATCAACTCCATAATATCATCCCAGAAACTTTAGCCATTCCGCCTCTAATTCGGACATTATCGGAGAACCGTCTGCTTCAATCCATTCCTCACTGAATTTACAATCTAAACATTGAAAATATTCAAGTGTTTCCACTGAATGAATTTTATTTTTATTTGGTAACACTGATAAACACCCACTTGCCCTTATATTTTCAGATTTGCATTTAGGGCAACGATATATAGTACAAGGATTGTCATTATCATGTCGATCTCCATCCAAGATTTTTGGGATATTGGGTTCAAAATAATTTTTCCCTTTGATTGGCTTATGATAACCTTCTGGTTGATCTTTTGACATATTTGAGGCATGGATCTCATCAAAAATTTTAACGAATAGATCTGCTGTTACTCCATGAGTGATCATAGTACCAATTAATACATAGGCTTGATCACCTATTGCATCAAGAACATCGATAATGTTATCTGAACAGTTGTATTCATTGTTTTCTTCTTGCATTAATTCAAAACGCTTATCTTTTAATTTCAGAGCCATATTTAGCTCAAATGAATGAGGGAAATCATATTTATTATGAAAATCCCTCATTTTTTCAAATAATTCTTCTATACTGGTCATACGTATCCACCTACAGGAGCTATTGGCAATTACCATCATCTCCGTAACAATACTCATCAAAACACGCGATATGTGATGAAATTTCTTTTTTCTTTTCAAATACATGATGACCTTTTACAGTCCCCCCTTTAATGATAGTACTGGCCCTTATACAACCTTTCTTATTATCAAGTTCTTTGGGAATACCGCAATATTTACACACGTATTGATGTATTTTGTTGGATGTATTTTCTTTGACCATTCGATCTAACTCCATCTCACAGATCTTGTTGCAGTAATGACAGTACAAATATTTATTGCCATCCATGTCTTTTATGGTCCTATGTGAATGGAATTTGTATTTACACTCGCACTTATTTGAATAATCAATGATTACTCTATTATAATACATTTTTTCTGTGATCACATCATAAATATCAAGATCTGTGTTACCAACATTTTCTCTTTTCCTCCTAACTTTTTTTCTCGTTTTACTGTGAGTCCTTGCTATAGGCAATTAATTCTCAACTCCACATTTACCACAATGACGTGAATGTTGTTTTCTCGATCTCTGTTCATCGTGCCAAGATTTAGGATGATTAGGTGAATTGCAAACTTCATCATCTATATAATCACCACACTTGTAGCAATAAATTTCGATAATAAAATCGCATATCGTGGCAGTTGAACTACTCAATTTGGTTCCTTTTATTTCTTCTGTCATTTATCTACTTCACCCTTCAAGTGATATTCGATTATATCTGCGTGATCAATTGGTTTAGCTGAAGTCCATCTTAAATTATGACCTATGTTGTGTGCCATAATTACTTTATTCATACCAATATTTGAATCTGCTGCCTTCTTTGCTTCTTCAAGTGTTTTAGCTTGTATTACTATTTTAAATGACACTATATCACTTTCAAAATAAATTAACCAAAAATCACTCATGGGGTTTCCGCCTTTAATTTATCTATTTCAATTCTAAGTGCTCTGCCTTTACTATCATAAACATCAGATAATCTGTAACATGACTGTTCTTCTTTGGTCAATAGAGCCAATAATTCTTTCCCTTGAAGATTGCTCACAAAACCTGCATAATTTTTAATCATTATTTCCTTCCTTCCTTTGAATGTCTGGACAATGCATTCTGTGATAGAATCATTCTATCCATCATTATCATCAGCATTGTATTATTTTACTATTGATTAGATATAATACTTCTGCTGTTAAGAAATATATTTGTTAACAAAATCATTTGTTTTAAAATCGGTATGATAGACGTATCAACAAAAACAATAAATATTCAGTTTTCTCATGTATAGTTATGAAAACACAGTTAGAAGAAATACTATCTTATGTGAGATATGGTGATGGAGGCAGATCACCGCTAGTGTGGGAACAAGAGGAATATTTGGAGTACTGGCACCCTCACAACGGTAGAATGAAAGCATTCTCACACAATGAGGTTATAGAATTCCACGACAATGGGTTCTCAATCTACAATATGAGTGAGGAAAAAGTGATATTTATCCCACATACAAATATTCTTGCAGTCTCTTTCCATAGTTCTTTCATTATGGATAGAAGAAAACGCTACATAAATACTGCTAATTATGATTTGGAGATTGATTTAGAATAATAATCCCGAACTCAAAATTGTCTCATGACACCATATTACCTATGTTACTACACTTCACACCGAGTAGCTACCTCGGTTTCAATTTTACTAATATTGTACACACAATTCTGGGGGAGGGATTGCATAGTAAATAAAATAAACTACTATGCAAATCATATAAACCAGTATAAGTTAATTAATTTTTCTACATCCACTATAACTATTTTGAGAATTTTGGTAGTTTTTCTGTTAGGTAATGTTCAACTAAATTTGATTTGTTATAGGAGAGATCCCCATAATCAATACCATTCATTTTTAGTTTTTTATGTTTCTTAAATGAGACTATTCCATCTACTCCTCGCCCATCTCCATGATTCTGTTCAAATCCCTCTATTATTGCCATACTAGTATCTCTAAACACTTCATCCCAATTTACTTCTCCATTTTCCAAGATATTACTTTTGTTTACTGGAACAATGACTCTTACATCCAAGGAATAATAATCTGTTATTTTTTTCCATTCTAGTTGGTCTTTGTATTTGTGAAGTACTCGTTTTTCATCTCTAAATGATTGTACAGTCGTATTTATTTCATTTATTCTTTGTTCTAATTCTTTTTGAGAATATTTTGAATAGCGTTCTTTTTGCTCTTTTCTAACATCTTTGTGTTTGATCATAGATTTAATTTGTGTCTCAATAAATATAATACTTCTGCTGTTAAGAAATATATTTGTTAACAAAATCATTTTGATAAACAATAAAACTAATAATATGGTTTTTTCTCCAAGATATTATTTTTCTCACTTTTATCAGTTTTCTCCAATATGGAAAAACTAATTGTAGTCGGATCTCTAATAAGAAAAGTAATAATTCTTTTTACTTCGGCATCTTTCCCAAAATCAATAGTATGACTCTTTTTTATTCTATTTCTTAGTTTCTCAAAACGTAACAATATTTTTTTCTTATGTCTCCAAAAATTCAGAAAGCCCTTAGACAAAATATCCCCAAACTGAACTAAAAGTTCTAAATATATATATATTAGCGAGATTGGGTTTTCTATGACATCGGAGTATTCATCTTTATGTACAATATAGAACTTGTTGTGTTGTTCAAATTTAATATAAATTATTTCCATATATCTTTCTTGATCAAAATCAAAAAGGTTGAAATCATGGTTTAGGTCATGGTCTAAAACATCTACTTCTAAGATATAACCTGTTACCTCGGTTGCACTTCCCGCAGTTTGGGAAAAAGCAATGAGATCTTTATTATCTTTCATTTTTTTTAATTTGGTTAATAAAAATTGTGTCGTATCTATTTTAAACCACTCCTTGATGAACATTTACCTATTGCGTTCTGAAATAGAACCACTCCCTTATTCCTATCAACAGCTTCACCAAATGTATCAATATCCTGTCCCATTTTTTTCTGAAGCATCCATTCCTCGATTTCATTATCAGAAAACACAACACAATCTGGATCTGGATCTGAAACATACATCATGGAATGAATGTTATCTATTAGGATTTCTTCATCTGGAGATGGATACATGAGATCTATCTCAACTAGTTCCAATTCTTCTTTGTTAACCAGATCCCATAATGGATTTTTGGGGTTTTCCCAGAGTGTTGCAATTGGTCTTTTATGGCCTTGGATTTTAGGATTAAAAGGAGTCTTTGTTCTGTGATAGCCATTGCACCAATCACATTCATAGATCCCGATATATGGATTTGCATCGTTTATCTCTTTTGCACTCTTTATAGTCAGATATTTTCTTTTCTTTCTACATGATTTATAATAAGGTCGCCACCCCACCAATCGTATTTTTTCCTCATTGTTACAAATAATACATTTTACTAAAGGATGAATTTTTCCTTTTACTGATGTTTTATAGAGTCCTTTCCTTAAGGGTACTAGATGATTACATGACATGATTACATAAGCAAATCGGTTGAACCCTATGAACCATTGTCTTGCTATGGCTGGACTATTAGATTGATAAACATATGCTTGTCTAATTATTCTGGGAATTGATTTCATTTCTACCATAGTTCTGTAATCTCCTTAATTTCCTGTAGACTTGTTGAATCGAAACGAATCACTAAGGATCCATAACCAAACAAAATTAACCAAATTTGAACATTTGTCACAATCGAGATCTAATGGGTATGCATGAGATTTTTCTTCATTCTCACCTAATGGCATGCCATCACATATTTTCTTACCAAATTCCAATACGTGAGTTGTTATCTGTTTCATCTCTGGTTGCACCTCTGGGTTATAATCTTTGAGACAATATGATTGTTTCCAGCCTATACCCCATTTATTTCTAGTGAAATGATGCCCTTTTTTGCACCAGACCCATGATCTGAACCAGTTCTCGATACTATGTATAATATTTTGTATATAATTAATTATTGTGTCCAACATTAATATTCACTCCAGTATTCTATTATTTGTTTAACTGTGTAACAGTTACAAAATCGATTGTGACAATCTGAACAATGTAATCTTCCATTATCATCAATATAATGAGGAAACATACCATGTTCACATTTTCTCAATTTTTTAATCCCACAATAACAGTAGCACCTATTACAAGCATAACAGTTCCCATCCTTGCATTCACAGTCACTAAGACCTATACAACTGCAAGTACATTTTATTATTATTCCATATCTATCGTAACGAATAGAATTATTTACAGTACTCACTGTTGCTCTCTCCATCAATTAAATAACCCCCATAGAGTATAACCACAAAAATACAATTAAAATTATCCAGATTTCTGTCTCTGTTAATTCCCTACCCCTAACAAACATGGTTGCCCATATTGTGATAATAAGACTCAATATTAATTTAATTAGAATTATAAATATATACCACATTAGTTACCATCACATCCCCCAATTAAGTCATTAATAGCCAGTCGTATCAGCTCTGGAATAGTTGTCTGTGTTTGCCTTGATCTTTCTTTCAACCAGTTCCTTTGATCATCAGATAAATGTAACTTGATTGGTGTTTTTGTAAACTGTACTTTCTCCCTATAACTAGGGGGAGTTATTCCACCTTGAGCCATTAAAACCAATCCTCCAGAGGATTCTTATTCAGATCTTCAAACCATGTTTGCCAGCCTTTTTTATTGTATTCGTTTCTCAATTTATCACCCAATTCATTAATATCCTTTCTCATTATTTCAGTATATTTTTTGGATATATCATATCCAATTGCTTTTCTCCCCAATTCATATGCTGCTTTGAGAGTTGTTCCTGTTCCTGCAGCAATATCAAGAACAATGTCATTCGTAAAGGTCAGAAAATTAATTGCTCTCCATGGTAATCCAATGGGAAAAACCGCGGGGTGTTTTTTATTTTGTGATGCATTGATTTGCCAGTAACTCATAGAGGTAAATAGAAATCCTTGTCTAGTTATAGTATTTTCACCTCCAGGTGGTGGTGTGATCTTTTTATTTCCTTTTCTGGCAAATACTATGTATTCATGCACATCTCGAAGGGATGGATTGCTAGAACTAAGCCAACTCCCCCAACTGGTTCCATTTCCACTTTGACCTTTATGCCATATCACCTCACCATTGAGTTGGAAGCCCACCTTTTGTAATAAATAACTAATTAATCCAACCAAATTAAGATATGGTTTTCTTCCTAAATTGGCTATGTTTATTCCTACTCTTCCATTTGCTCTGGTTACTCTATATATTTCTTTGAATATAGAGTAGATCATCTCAATGTAATTGGACCACAATTGTTTATCATTGTAGCCATCGTATTTCTTACCCACATTGTATGGAATTGATGTAAAGGTTAGTGTGACCGAATTGTCTTTGATAGATCTCATATCAGAGGAATCTGAATTTATTATGATAGGATCCCAGAATTTATTTATTTTTGTAAAATCTGTTTCCAGATCTTTATCGAATCTAATATTTGAATTATGATTCTTGATCAAATCATTCAGTAATTTGTTTGTTTCTTTCATTTCATTTCCTCCAAACTATCTAGTTTTTTGTCACATGTTTCACAAAGCGTTGTAATCTCAACAATTTTTTTCATTTCTATTTTACATACGTCACATCTTAACTTTTGTTTTGTCTCTTTCTTTAGTTCAATTATGTTGGCATGTAGTGTTTCTCTCCTTGCCTTCAAAAGTACTAGATGGTGGTGTGCTTGTTTTATCTCTTCCTCCATTGCGTTACAGGTTCCTTCAAGATTAAGAATGATTTTTGCTATGTTATTCAAATTTTATCATTCTCCTTTGCATTTCTTCTCCTTGTTAGGTGACCACATAATTGTGACACCCATCTCTTTCCCACTTAATTTTATCCCATTATCTTCAGTCCCTACAACATCAAAATTCTCACTAATTGTATCTGCAAAAGACTGTATTAATTTAAACTGGCGAATAATTCCATCAGAATAATCTTCCAGATTGTTTTCTATAATTAGTGAGAATAAGTTTTCTACATCCTTGAAATATAATATTCCCATCTCATAAATAGGATGTGCAATCGGATGATCTTTGTATTCTGCTAAAAAGGATAGAAAACCAGATAGATCCTCTCCTTTCTTTAATTTATCCAGAGAAACTAACAATATATTCAGAATTGTTTCCATTTTAAATGGAAAGCTGTCTGCTGCAATTACTATTAATGTTAAAATATCATGTTCAATACACTTAACTAATTTCATGGTTGATAATCCCCTCTCAAATATACTTCATCTGGAGTTGGAACTGGCTCTATAATTGTTACTAGAAAATTACAATCTGGATCCACACAAGTAATTGTGGTTTTCTTTATTCCATCATCAACAAAATATGCATATGATTCAACTTCTCCATTGCATTCTGTGCAAGTGATTTGTGTAATATTTGTGTTGTGATTACCAAATGGCCCCCTTTTGAATACAATATATTGTAACATCTTGTATTCATTAGTTCTGAAATGTTGGACTTTCCAGATTAAATGAATTACTGATCGTTTAAAATCTATGAATTCAATTTTGAGTTGGTCTACCCATGAGCCAATGGGAGATTTCATTCTGTTGTCAACCTCTCAACTGTAAAATCTCTAAGGTGTACTTTTGGAGATTTGTTTTTTATCATTATTACAAATGTTCTGCATGTATCACAGAAAATAGAAACCATCGTCAATTGAACAATAATTGCTAAAACATGATCTTCATGTTCATGGGTCATTTCTGCTCTTCTCCTGTATCACAACCACATGGACATGGTGGTTCCTGCTCTGCTTCCTTCCAAGTCTCCTTTTGTTTTTAGTGGCACCTTCCTGTGTTATTTTGTAACTTACATCTTTGCCATTCAAATATTTTTTGCCCAGAGCTGTGACTTGATATTTTCCCCCAATTTGATCTAAAAGACCATCAATAACCATTGATGCAAAACTACCACCTATGTTTGAAGTGGTTAAATCCATCTTATTTGCCACCTCATGTTTTAGCATTGGTTCTTTATGTGTGAGCATCAGTTGAAGCATACGATGTTTTTTATTCATTTTAATTGCAAATGTCATATTCTTTCCTCCAATGCTTTTTGTAAATAATTAATGTGTGTTGGTTCTGGTCTATAACTTGCAAATTTACCAAAACGCACATCAACCACATAGTTATGGTGTTCATATCTTTCATATAAATCTCCTTTGTCCAATTGAAATGTGGTTTCTCTCATTATTGCTTCAGCTTCTTCTGGGAATTGTTTGTTTGAAAAAAAGAGATTGTCACTAATGAAATTTCTGTTAAATAATCTGGGATAACCAATATAAAATACAAGATCAGTATATCTGTGAAGAATGTTGACAAGTAAACTTCTAGAATTGAATATGAATATGAAGAGGCCGAATGTATTTTTTAAGAATCTCAACCTTTGTAATGTTTCTTCTAATTTAACCGTTGCTTCCCTATTCGTATAATTACGATCAAACAGGCTTTCGCTTTGAGGTATGTTGATGATATGAACTGATTTATCAGCTTTTATTCGACTATTATCAAACGATTTTGTTTTGGGGTTCCATGTTCCAATTATATTGTAAAATCTAGGTGAAGATATAATTTCCACATTGTTTTCACCATAAATTTCTATCGCATTTTTTATTATATGGTTCCCCAATACTGGTTTTCTACTGCCTTTTCCACCATAATTTAGAAGTATTATACTTGTAACCGTTTCTTTATTTAATGATGGGAAGAGTTTTTTATCAATTTTATTATGATTCATTCCTAACCACTTAGATGTGTTGGGAGTTGGTTTTTCGATACTCATCTTAATATTTCACCAAAAAGTATTTTCCTTTATCTTGATCAACCTGTCCAAGACTTTTCATATGACCCAATGCAGATCTGGTTGAGGAAGGAGTGTATTTATCTGATAAATATTCAGTTACTTCATTGGGAGTATATCCTTCTTCATCTGCTGTTTCAAGAAAATCTGTTATTTGTTGTCTTAAACTATTTATCCGTTTTTCTCGATGTTTTTTTATGGTTCCTTTTAGATAATATAGTTTTCCTATTTTTTCCAGATCCCCATGTAGTTCCATTGAACCCACCATGTCAAAAACGGTTGAAGATCGCTTGTTGTCCAAGTGGTCGTGAATTTCACTCCTTTTTAATCCCTTATTGTTTTCGTTGCGTAATAAAGTAATTATTCTACTTTTCAGATTACGATCAGAATTTATTATCCTAACAGTCATTTTTTCACCTCTATCAGATAATATTTGCCATCAAATTTCTGTATTAATTTACCATGTGCTCTCATGTGATTAATAGCAGAATACACACCAGAAGAAGTGTTTGCAGGAACCTCACCTATAAGTTCCCATGGGAGAAATCCACGATTTTTCTTTTCGTTCATATATTGTATTATTTTATTTGTGATTGTATCTGCCATTATCTTTCACCTATCCCTGTGATGGTCTGGCATTTTCCATGTAAATGAGGTTATTTCACTTTCGCTTTCCTCTTTCTTTAATTTTTTATTAGTTTCAGTTTTTTTAGTTTTCTCTTCTGGGTCCATGATCTTTTACTATTTTTATTACATATAATATTTATTAACAAACTTCAATTATTTGTTAACAAAATAATTTAATATCTGGGGAAACATTATATTTAATGAAAGACAGATAACAATTGTGCAATTACAGAAGTTCCAGACAAAAAGACTGAATTCTAATTTAGCTAAAGTTGCTGATTATTTAATAGAAATAGATCAAGATCACCTATACGATGCCTTTTGTATGGAAAACAAGCTTGTATATTCAGATTGGATATTTTATGAGAGAGATCCACATGAAATATCTAAAAGACCATATATAGCTGTTGATATAAATGATAAATTTACTTTCTTAAAATCATTCATTGCTTTATCAAGATATATTGATATTATATTTGTTTTGAAAGGTGTTAAGATGTATAAAGATGAGTTGAAAGAATTAATTCAGCAATGTCATTCATATCAAGTTATTTACTATCTTGAGAATTGGAGAACTAATATTGAGACTAATTATCATATTCAAATAAAACCAGTCTTAGGTGGACCTTGGGTGAAAGGTCGTTATCGTAACGATTTGTACGATGGTACTGACACATTGGTTTCTGGCTATTCCAGTGAATCCTTTATGCAATATTTCTGGGTTCAATTACACGATATTGATGATGATGATTGTGAAGAGCAGGATCCAGAATGTGCAAAAATGAATCATTGTGGATGGGAATATTTTAATCCTATCTTCCCCATCATGTGGAATTGGGAGAATAATAGATTAGAATTCCAATTCATGTTTATGGAAATGTTTGATTTTGAATATGTTTTGCTTAGTATGGATCCAGTCACAGATGAAGTTGATGAAGAAATTAAGATTGGGTTGCATGAATTTGATACCAATCCTCTTGTTTTCTTACCATCTGCCTCTACTTGGTTTAAATATAGTAAAAACGATAATGATATTTTAATGTTGAACTGAAAATTTAAGCAGCACTCTTATTATTTCTTGTTTCAATAATTTTATGAATTGTATCTTCTGCAAATAATTCTTTATTATCACAATAAAAACACCTAAAATATATCTTTCCTGTAAAATCCCCTGTTTGTGGATCTACCTCATGGCCAATTGTAAAATGTTCTTCTCTGCATTCATCACAATGTAAAATAGAGAAATCTTCGAATTGTTCTACTTCAATTGGAACAAAAGAATGGGGATTGTGCATGAATAATGTTTCTATGGAACATTCTTGGCAGATTAAAGATACTCTTTTGGATTCTGATGATGATTCAGACATGAATTCGATTTTGATTTGAAATGCTTTGTCGTCTGAACAAAAAGTACAATTGTGAGGTTTTACAAAAACCATAAACCATGTAAAGTCAATTCAGATTTAAGTGTTAGTTATTTATTTATTAAATAATTCTGGTTTCATTCGTTTATTAAAGTGTATTATCTCTCAATCGCTCATATTTTAAGGCAAGGTCATTTGTTTTTTTATGTTTAAATTGTGTAGCAACAATCGCCCAATCCTCATCTACACCCTGTAGTCTCATTTTCTCTTTAAAATCCAATAGTGCTTCATGTAGAATTTCGATTTCTAAGTTATTATCATCATCATCAGTCATTAATCATATTTGAGTATGTTATGATTTAAGTGTTAGTAATTTATTTATTAAATAATTCTGGTTTCATTCGTTTAAAATAGATGTATGCAAGAACGAATAATAAATTGAAAGTAAAAACTATTTCAATAACATTGACTGAGCCAGGGGCATTAAGTAATGCACCTGTAAAAATGTATTCCAAGTAACTTCCTTCTTGATAAGCCACGATTACTATAATATCTCCAATCAGAAGGATTATGAATAAGATCAATCCTATTGGCATCTTTTTAACATCTGCATATTTTGATGCAGCTATTAGTAGATATGCAAAATACCAGATATAAATCATAAAGTTTGCTAGATACAAAAAATTTGTAAAATTAGTACTAAGCTCCTTTGTGTATTCAACAGCAAAAAGAATAACTATGTTTGCTCCAAGAACAACATAACCTAATCCAACTGCTTTCTGGATCTCTCCTTTTGTTTTCATCTTAGGAAATATGTCTGCCATTAAGATGAATAGAATTAATCCCAGAACAAATACAAAGAATTTCTCTGCAAAAAAACTGTGTAGAAATGATTCTTTGTAGGTCCACCCTAAAATTGTTACTGTGTCTGTGCTTCCAGTATCAAAGATTGCAATCGGGATCAGAAATAATAATGTAATAAAAGTGAGAAGTTTTATTATTGGTACTAATGGTTTACCATTTGATTTCTCTATGGTTTGCAATAGAGCTGGAACACTAATTGCCACCACAAACGCTGTTGCCAGAATAGTTATTCTGAATATTTTAGAATAATCACCATTGATTAAATCTGATACATAATGCTCTTTTATGTTGAATGCAGAATCTAAAACCATCAAGACAAATAATATTATTGCAGATGCAATTAATCCAAAGAAGCCAAAGGTTAGAACTGTTTTTACTATATGTTCTTTCCTATGTTTTTTTGATAGTTTTACTCCCGATGCCTTATGCTTAGAATGCTTCACAATGTTTAATTTGATTTCTTTATTAAAATAATACTTATGAGTTTATGATCTAAATATTGTTAAATGACAAATTTTTGTATGTTCAGCTTATAATATACGAACGTCACCATATCCTCCAGTTGCTACACTGAAATAGTATATTACATGTGTGTATAAATAAAGTGAAAACATTTAAGATGTTATTTTCTGTACTAATTATTACATGGAAAACAAACAATCTCACAAAGAGAATGGAAGTATTATCATTTATATCATAGCTATCATAACCATTATGGCCCTTATTGTATTTGGGATAACAACCCTTGAAGAAATCAGAACACCTATGGGTGATGTAATTTTCACAAATATAATCGTAATATTATTGATAGCCATCACACACCCACTTTTAACCGCCTTTAATTCTATAAACTATTGAAATATTTTAATTTTGTTATGATCTGGAAATAGATTTAGAATGATATAATCCCGAACTCAAAACTGTCATGTCAACTTTGGTTTTAATTTTAATCGTATTATAGTTATTCCTATTAACAATAACCCTATTGTGAAGATTGTAGGTACTGGTGAGGCAGGTGTAAATGTGGTATCAAGAGGTGGTAGTTGCTCTCGAACTTCACGTTCAATCTCACCATTAGGTTCTGTTAGAGGATGATAATCATAAGTTCTAGTGCCATATTCTAAAGAATAGCTGATCTCATAAGGAGTATCCACAATCCCATTATTGTTTTCATCGGGTTGTGTATGATCATCCCAATAATTATATTCAAACAAACCAGGGTTATCTTCCCCATCATAAATTGCTTGCTTAGTATTATTGATAAAATTATTATATCTAACCAATATGTGTGCATCATTAATACCTATCAATCCATAATTTTTATTATTTTTAATAGAATTTGATGATATAATGCAATCAATTATCTCACCATGAGTTTCTGTTATAGCACGAATTCCATTTAAATGATTTATAATAGTATTATTCAAGATTACAATATTTACTGTCCTTTCTCTTTTGCCATATAGATCGGAACCAATATCCACACCAGTAGAGTGCCTCCTACCATTAATCGGACTTATATAATAATCATAATTTCCTTTAATGGTATTATTAACTATATACCCATTTTGAACATTCCACATCACTATGCTTGAGAACGTAGAATTTCTAATGACAAAATAATCTGTTGTCCCCATAATTGAAATACTCGATACGCCTTCCTTATTTATATTATAATTCTCAATTCTGTATGGACTGTTAAAAGTTCCATCTCCATTAAAACATAAATCACTAAAATCATTATTATTTTGAATAACTATCGGTTCTCCAATAATATAACATCCTTCTATTCCTTTTACTTTCACAGGTTGAATTGAAGTCATGGTACTCGCAATTAAAATTATGAATGACAGTGCAATAACGTATCTTCTCATATGATAATTAGTATAGAGAATAACATCTTAAATGTTTTCACTTTATTTATGTTTATGTTTTACCTTCTATTTCTTTATTCATTTTTTCTATATTTGTCCTTTGTGATTCATGTTGACTTGATTTATCTTTAGTGTCTGGTTGACGAGCAAATATGCCAGCCCCTATATCAGCGTGATAACGACAATTCCAGCCTTTAGCACAGTTTCCGCATTTCTCGATTGCAGTCAATCTTCTCAAAGATGGACAGCGAGGTGAATGAATATCAACTGCTTTATTTGCCTCACTGAAGTTTTCCAATTCTTCGCTATAATCACAGTCCCAACATATTGCGACACGTTCTTTTCTTTTAATTAGATTATTATCATCATCATATAAATCAACTCTAACTATCTCAATATCACTGTGAGACTTGTGATGTGGTTTTTCTTCTGAAATTTCATATTCATGAATGGCTTGTGTTCTAAATTCAAGTACAGATTGCATTGTTTTACCCTTCCTATTCTTAGGTATATTTGGAGTTTGCAGTATTATATTTATTATTTTGCTATGGCCAATGTTGTTTTGTGAACAAATAAAATTACTGCTAAGTATAATATAATCAGAACTTCCTTAAGACCATTCCGTATCTTTTCAAACCCTTAATTTTTTCCCATGTAATGAAATTCCCCATGTGTAATTTTAGAGCCATTTCTCTTACTGTTTGAAAGTGCAAATGGAATTCAAGATCAAATTCTTGCATACGGTCATAAGTATCTTCTATGGAAAGTGGGGTATTTGCTTGTGAGAGCGTTATAATCATTGCTTCACGTAACCCTAATTTTCCAATCTTTGCTTGATTAATCGTTTGGGTTACCATCGACATCACTATAATATCGCATTACGACTTAATAAGCTTATTTGAAGTCGGGTAATATTTTCATGCCGAGTTGAATATTAATTATGTTTTTGGAGTGAATCGGTCTGAAAAACACCATCGATTTCTTTAAGGAGTGGCTGAAATAGTTAAATGTTCAATGTGAAAATAACAACATAATATGTTTCGGGTGTCACGTATCATATTTTATATAGTAATAAAACAATTTAGCAGGTTCTAAATATATATGTGAAGGTTTTCAAAAGTATGTTCAAACTAAAACACCCTCAAGAGCATCGGTTAAGGAGCATGGCAAATCGCATAGGATCAGATTAGGCGGTAGATTTGCACAGATTATGGCATCTGAAATATGGTCAAATTCAACTATTTCTTTAGACAGGAAATCCAAAATTGTAGCGTCTTAAGCCTTTGGAAGTTCGAAAAATAGTTCTGGGGCATCCTCTTCCAGTGTATAATTTTCCAATTGTCTCCCACGCCTTAATCGCTTCATTCGTGACGCATCTAGTCTTTCCACTTTCCTGCGTATTTGAGCCTCTTTTCTCTTAGCAAAATCCCATTGTGCCTCTGTAACTGCATAGTAGGCTTGAGAGTGAGCATATATTGTACATTCCACTTTTGGTGAGATCCCACAGTTCCTATGAATGTGGATTATAGATTCTGTTATGTATGGACTTTTTGTCTTGTGAGTTGAAATAGGAGCTTCAACACCATAAAGTCTTAGGAAAGGGGCTAAAACAAAAGCAGCATCTCCCTCATAGGTATCTGTGAATCTTATTAAATGATGTTGTGTATTGCCATGTTTCCCCTTTTCAATAGTTTGGATTTGTGAGCTTGAAGTTCTATTAAATCTCATTGTTTAATCACACTATTAGAAAGAATTCCTAAATCCTTTCTTTCTTCAATAATATCTTGCATTAAGCGATATAAATCTCTTTGTTTAATATTTGTAAACTTAGAATAAAAATTATTTATTGATTCATCAGTTGCACCTCTTACCTTCATCTCTTCTCTAGTAAAAAGTTGTGCATCCTTACTATCTAACTTATTGAAGTCGTCTGCTCCAATATTCTTTTGTGGTAAAGTTTCACTTAGAGAATTCAGTTGTGTTTTCAAGGTTTGATCAGCTATATTTAATTCACCGATCAATTTAATGTTTGCATCTTCTGAATACTCTGATGTTGCCAACTTTTTGATTTTCATCTTTGAAGTTTTGAGGACCTTGATTGTCTCATCTATTTCTCCAATCAATTCTTTTTCAGCAGGAGTTGGTTTTCTAACTCTGGGCTTGTTCTTCATCAATTTGTTTTCTGTTCGGGTTAAATGAGTAGAAAACCTATTTGATACAGTAACAAAGTTTCTCTTAGCACTTCCAATTCCAGATTTAGGTGTTACTATCAAAGGACTCTTTTTAGGAGATTCTGCAGTTGGTATCTTGATTGTTGCTTTGGTTTCACTAGAAATCTCGGATTTCCTCTTTTGATCAAATCCCTTAATCAAATCTTTCAAGTCTTTACTGACTAATTTAGGGGTATCTCCGAGAGGCTGTCCAGATTTGTCGTAGGTCAGATCTGCAAAAAGATCACTGTCAAAACCATATTTCAATTCATTTGCTTTGAATACGTCCTCTTTGAATTTACCTTGGAGTTCTGCTTTGCTTATTTGGAATGTTTTCTCTTTTTGAATTGCCCCAAATATATCATAAGGATCGAATGTGCTCTTATCATCATTGTTCAATTTTGATTTGTAAACCTCTTTTAACAATTCTAATTGCATTATCTTTATAGAATTTGCATCTTTTTGAATTCTAAGATCTTCTTTTTCAAGATCCAATAGCAAATAGTGAGCTTTTTCTCCATAGTATTCAGTCAACGCTTGCATTCTGTCATTTTGGGATTTTCTTGTCTCATTAACCCTATCTCTGGTGAGAGCTTTGAATTTGGGATCATTTAACATTTCATCGTATTCAGCAGGCAGGTAATCTTTGAGATAACTATCTATTTTTCTTATCTCTTCAATTTTTTCGCCTGCTCTAGTTGGTCGATATTTAACATAATATGTATAAGTTTTACCAGTCTCTTTGTCTTTAACATCTATCTTTCTGGTGAAACTCCCACTTTTACCCACTATTTTTTGGGAAGGAAGCTGATTAAGATAACTTCTAACACCATGTAATGCCCCCAATTTCTGCAATGTTGGGGTTACTTCATCAATTCTTGTTGCACTTGTTCGAAGTTTTTCTGCTGCAATGAATGCCTGTTTAGCATCTCCCTTACTTCTAGCAGAATTGAATTTGGTAAGAGTACGTTCTGAACTTTCAGATAGAACTATTTGTGTAAAATACTTCTTTACCCCCTCATAGAGTTCAGTAATATCTCCATCTGGATCTATACCTAATTGTTTCAATCCATTGTAAAGAAGGGGATTTTCATCAACCATTTCCTTTATTTCTATAGCTGATAGTTTTGAGATTGCATTCATTCTTTGTTTTGCTGCCTCATTAGTATTTAATACTGGAACACCAAAGAAACTTGATTGTAGCATCACATCCTCATTTGACCAATTAGAAACTTGATAATCAATCGCCCTTTTCTGATAAGTTTCTTTTGTTTGGGGATCCAATTTTAGTTTATCATCAGATAAAACATCAAGAGCAACATAGATCCGATCAATAAAGAATTGTTTTCTTAAAATTGAATCTGGCATATCTTTTGCTTCTATTGTTCTCTTATCAAGTTCGGAATAAACTTTTCTTGGATAACCGTCTTCATCCCTGTCTAATACTCTGAATAACCCTAATTCCTCACCATATGCGATAACATCCATATATGGTGTTTCATTGCTAACAGTGGTTCTAAAATCATAAAGCTCTCTCATCTGCTCAATTGCATTTTCTCCACCAAAATACATTGCCCATTCTTCACTATCAAATACGTTTGAAGAAATATCTTCTCTAGATTTCTCTTTTGCAATATAGATTGCTTCACTACTAATCAATCGATAAATATCTCTTAATTCTACTAAAAGATTTATTCCATGAATATAAGTATCTTGAATTAAATCAATCTCAATTGCACCAGAAATAAAGTCAAAAATCAAATCATCAGAATATCCTGCCCCTCTTAAGTGTTCAATTAATGCTTTTAGCTCTGCAACTTCTGCATCTGTAATTATTCTTCCAGAGGGGAAACCACTAAAATCATAATCTTTAATAGATCCATTTATCAATGAGTTAACTAGGCTATTCAAAGCTTTTAGTGGAGAATTCTGGGAGGCTAATGACTCTGATACTGCTGCTCTTTCTTCAAATGGTTTAGCAGAACCAAATAATAAATCATTTGCACTATTATAAGAAATAATTACTCCAGATTTCTGATCTATGGCCTTAACCATATACTCTCCAGTTGTTGGATCAATTATCACTCTCTTGTGACTTCTCCTTGAATCGGTTATTGATCGACCATATTTGGACAATCTTAAACTCTGCTCATTGATTGCATTAGCTAGATCTGTCTCACCAGATATTTTTATCTCCCCTAAATTTGGATTTGGGGAAATATTATCATCATCAGAAGGTAATGCAACTCCTGTTAAATCCCCAATTTTTTCTTTAATCTCAGTTAATGAACTTAAATATCTAGTCCTATCTGTCCCATCAACTAATTCATATGCAGGTTGCGGATTTCCAATGCCTAAAATATAAGTGGGATTGGCTTCTTCTTCCATAAGTAAAGATAAATTATCATCTATTGTTGATAATTGAGCAATAAGTGTAGCGTCATCTGTTAAGATACCAAAACGAGTTATGAGTTTATCTTCATCCCCTTTTTCAATATTTTTTAGTTTCTTATCCTGTTCTTTTTCAACATCTGAAAGAATTTTATCAAACATTTCGATGTTTTCTGAACCTAACCAGAAATCTAATTTTGAAAGATCGACACCACTAAATTCATGTTTAGGGATTGAACCATCTGTTGAAATATAATCATCATAACTAAGCATTGCTTCCTTTAGCTTATCGGGTAATCTTGTTAATTTGTTGAGAATTTGCTTCTTCTTCTGTTTCAGTTTTATCTTATCAAAAGAAGAAAGTTCACCAATTTCACGATCATTATTCTTTTTCTGATAATCTTTTATGAGAGTAAGAATTTCCTCTTGTTCTTTTGCGATTTTAGTTAAATCTTTATGACCAAAACCTGCATTGGAAAAACCTTGTTGTAATTTTCTTTGTTTCCTATTAATACGATTTAATTTATCCAAAGCGTTTAGTTTCTTTGCGTCTGGATTCTTTCTCAAAAGAACCCCAATCAGATTTTCCATCTGACTTTCAGTTAATATTAAATCATCATCATTAGGTTTTACACCAACAGAGAAAGTATTACTACTGGCTTCAATATTCAGTGTAGTTTTTAATTGACCAAGTATTACATTATCCAGGATCTTCTCATAAAGCGGATCGCCTTCTTTCTGATAAATTACATTTGTAAATGCTTTACCATTCTCCGAGAATAATTTTTGTAAATCTGTATCTGGATGTGACCTTAATGGATTATGATCTGAAATGTTCTCTCTTGAGAGAAATGCTTCATGAATGACAGGAGACATATTTTTTACTTTTTTATTTTTCCCTGCTTTCGTCACCTTGGTATCAAGTTTCTTGTAATGTGTTCGTTTTTCCATTCTAATCACCTATCTCAAAAAGATTTCTTACATTGCTATTTAACAATAATTTTGTTTGGTTATGGATTTTTAGTGATTCATTTCGATTCGACAAATCTGGTTCTGAATTAATTATCTCTTCTATCTCTGCATTCAGTACAGATTGTCTTTTAGATATTGAAGATAGTTTCTTGATAGTAGATGAATCTCCACCTAATTCCATATGTTCGGAATAAGCATGAAATTTTACTATTTCAAGATAATATAGTTCATATTTCTCTCCAATATCACTTTGAGAATCAATATCCAATGGCATCTTAATTACTGCATCAAGGATTATTTCCTCATTATCTGCAAGTATATCCTCATCTTTCACAATTGATGTTTTAGTCACTGACCAGATTGTTTTACGTTCATCATCAGAAAACAGTATTGTGTCCTCTTGAATAACTATATCTGGAACATTCTTAACAGGAGGTAAATAATTATGTTGGGTAGATTTTTTATCTCCCGAACTTTTCCTTACTTTACCACCTTTCTTACGAATGTAGTGACCTCGTTTCTCTGGCATACCTTATTTTAATATAGATGGGGTTTGTTTTAATAGTCTGTGTTTTGTTTATATTTTTACTAAAGATTATTTTCATTCGATTTCTCTATACTGCTAATATATCTGTGGATGATTTTGTAGTGAGGGAATAATGTCCATATGATGATGGCTATAATCCCACTAAGTGCTAAGTGTTTAGGACTGATAGTTAAAGATACAATCCAGAATGTTATTAAGTTAAATAATAACCATGTTAGGAATAAATAACCAAATGATTTCCAACTATCTACCAGTTTTCTCTCGCTAGACCACCAGGTGTATTCTTTATATTTCATTAATTTTGTTAATATCATCTTAGATCAAGTAATACTATTTTAATGAGATTTTAATAGTCTATGTTTTGTTTATGTTTTTCCATTCAAATTCTCTAAACTGATTAACCCAATATTTCAAATCTTTCAATAATAATATTAGTACCTTTACAAATATAAAAATAAATAATAAAAATCCAAAAAAGTATATGAACCCGAAAAGTCTTTTGTCTAATTGTAATGGATTAATGATGAAAGCCTCTATAAATAATGAATAAATATATAATATTGGTATGCCCCAAATAATGCCTTTCAAATGCATTAAATGTAATTTTAGTTTTTCTTGCATGATTAATAGTATAGTTAATGTTTTTAAATCTTTTTAATTTATTGATATTTTATTTCTTTTTACTCTTCTAAAAATTCTATGTTATTGAATTTATTTAAATCTTTTTTTAGATTTTTATCAATAACCTCTTTCTTAATATCAAACCTGTTTGCTAAGCCCCCACCAATGTTCGATATTAAATATGTTTTTTCTGGATTGGCAGAAATTTCTTTTTTCAGTTTTATGATTTCTAGATTATAGACTTCCTTATATTCATCTGGAGTATAGAAGTCACTATCGTTGGATCTAGGATGTTTCTTGGTAATAAATCCATAAGTATTCTTTTCATCTCTTAATTTAGCTGCTCCTCCTTTTCCTTTACGATCTAAATTGTCTCCGAAAACAAATATTTTATTTTTATTATTACGTAAATATTTTTCAGTTATTAGTGATGGTGTTTTCAATTCACCTTTTTTTTTGGTCGTCTAATTTTCCATCCTCCCTTGACTGGATAGATCTCATCTCTTCCGCCTCTCTTATCTTTAGCATCTTCTGCCCCTGCCATTGTTTTGTATAAACCCTTGACAGTACCTCGACTACTAGTTCCGACTCTTACAACTTTTCTCGTATCAATGACAACTGGCTCTTCCTCATCCAGAGTTTCACCCATTTCTGTCCGATATTCTGCATATTTCTTCAATTCAGCAGCAGATGTTGCTTTAGGTGTTTCCTTTATTTTCTTCCTAAAGTCAGCCATAGTAATAGGTCTTGTTTTTGTCAAATCCAAAATTCCTGTCTTGGCAATCTGTTCATGAATTGGTATCAGTCTAATCTCTTGTACGATACTCTCTGTGACAGTTCTTCCAGCATACCCCTTCATTAATTGACCAAGTTCATCATAATCCAGATCCTTAGTTTTTACTAAATCTTCTTGGAATTCTGGATTTTCTAGCATTCTCTTTGTCATTATACCTATTTCTTCTGGAGTTGGTAAGCCCACATACTTCTGAACAGTAAATCTTGATCTGAATGCTGGATCTAAAGCCCAAGGTCGATTTGTTGACCCCAATATATATACATCCTCATTTTCACTTGCGAAACCTGATACTTCTGCCAGAAATGCGGTTTTTACTCTGGTTTCTGCTCCTGCTTCTTTCCCAGATCTGGTTCCAGCTAGTTGATCTATCTCATCAAAGAACATGAATGTAGGTTTGTTCTTTCTGGCGAATGCGAATATACCTTTCAGATTCTTCTCTGATTCTCCAAAGTTCTCTGACAAAACATTGGCAGATTCTATATTCATGAAATTTATACCTGTTTCTTTTGCAAATGCTTTTGCAAGTAATGTCTTTCCTGTCCCTGGTGGACCAAACATTAGATAATTCTTACCAATTCCTAATTGTTTTGCAATCAAAGGATTAGTTTGAGCTAATTTTATATTCTGTAACAGCGAAGTCTTCATATGATCATTCCCTATTACATCCTCAACATCTGGAAATTCTTCAATTTTGTCTCTTGTAGTAATTAAAGGAGCAAATTTATTTTGAGGATCAATTATTGCTATCTCATCGCCTTGTTCAACTAGTTTATCTTGGATTTTTTCTATTCTATCATCAAGTTTATCCTTTTCTCTTTGGAATTGAGAAAGAAAATCCTTTCTCTGACCATCAGATAATATTTTGTCTGAATATAGTTGATCAATTAAATCATCGTACATTCCAAGAGCATCACCTAATCCCTCAATTGCAGTGTAATAATTTTTATTGGAATATTGTTGTCTTGCCCTCAATGCAGATTGTTTTATGTTTGATTTTATCTTCTTAGGAGTGAGTATATTAGACCTTTGTTTTTTAATTTTCTTTGGATTCTTCTTCGATGCCTTTGACTTGGATTGATCGACTGAGAAGTGAGGTCTTTTTGACATTAAGTTAGATTTACAATACTATTTTAATAAGTATGTGAATTGTTTAAATTTTTTCTCTTTCTTTTACACTCTCTCTTGATTTCTTTTCTCTTACTGGAATTTCCCAATCGTCAAGAATGTCATCAATTGATTCTAATCCTTCAAATGCAGATTTTTCAGTAGATATGTTTTCAAAAGCAGATCTTTCCCTTCTAGGTTTTTCCTTTGCCTTTTCTCTGATTTTTGGTTTTGCTTCTACAACATTCAACTTTTCTAGTGCTTTATCTAATTCAGACAATAAATCAATACCTGTTGGTTCCTCAAATATTCTTTGAGCAGTCCTTCGTTCTTTATTGGTTAATTCAGATTTTTCATCAAATATTCTTCTTGCTGTCTTTTTACTAACAGGGGAAGGAGTTTGTCTACGTAAGTATTGCCCATCCATATCCATCTTAGGTAATCCACCCATAACTCCATGTGCTATAATTTCATTAATGAAGGCATCTATGGTTCCCAATGTGATAAGTTTCCCTGTTTCCTCATCAAATAATCCCAAATTTTTGCCATATTCATCTGTATGATATTTGAAAACAGGTGTGACTCCTGTTATGTCAATAAAACTATCAATTATCCCATCTTCAGTTACTTGATCGTCTTCGGGAAGATTTATTCCGTTGGGAGTATCCTCGACTAGTTGTTCATATAACCCATCTATTTGTTTATTATATTCTGCATTAAATGCCTCTGCAAGAGGGGTATAATCCAAATTATTCATATACCAACCCCTGAAATACACTTCATTATGCATATCAGTCCAGTCTCTTAATTCTTCATTTCGCATGTCAACATATCTTACTATTGCTTGATAAGTAGTTATTGCCATTGTTTTAGGTGGACTAATTCCCTCTTTCTTTGCACCTGGATCTATTAATTTTTCTAACTCAGCAGCATATGTTGGTGCTTGTCCTGTCTCATATGCAAGCATTACCATTGGGGCTGGACCATAAGCGTTGGGAATTGGCTCTCCTTCATCAGTTTTCATTTGTTCATACATTGATGGATCTAGATCATTAACAATTGAAGCAACTGATTTTTCTATATTCTGATCCATTTCATCTTTAAATATATCAAGAGATGGTAGCTCGGCATAATTTTTGAAGAATTGCTCTTTATAATGTAGGTTCAGAGGATCTTCTAATTCTTCAAAAATTATTTGTAAATTATCCTCTGAAGTATCATCCTCATCTCCACCAAATAAGGTCAGATTGAATTGTAATTGGTCAGAGGGGGTTATAAATAGTTCCAGTTTAACCCAACCCTTCTGCTCACTTGTTGCCAGATTGAATTGTTCATTTAATTCTTCATTAATCTGGGTTAAGTGTCTATCTCTATTGGTGGGATAGGAGTTTTTCAAAATAGTTATAGCATCACCAGTTAAAATGTCGAATATTTTTGGGCGGATCATTTGTCTGTTTTTAATGGTTGCCTCTTCAGAAGAGCTGAAGAAATCTCCATCTATATCATTTGAATTTAAAAAATTGTTGGAGATATATTGGCCTTGATCCACACGATGAATAACTCTATTTCTATGAACAGGTTTTTTGGAATTGCCTTTCATCTTTCTGGCTTTATCACCAGATTTCTTATAGTGTTGTCGTCTCATTCAGATTCCTCCTTTTCTTTTCTTACAGGAGGCTCCCAATTATCAAGGATTTCTTCAACTGATTCTAAATTCTCAAAACTAGAACCAATTCTCTTTTCCTTGATTATTTCTTCTGGGATGATTATTTCTTCTGAAACAGTCAACTTCTCAAGAGCTTTGTCTAGTTCAGATAATAAATCTACACCTTGAGGTTTCTCAAATATTCTTTGAGCAGTCCTTTGCTCTTTACTTGTTAATTCTGATGGCTCTTCAATTCTAACAGAAGTTTTTCTACCTTTTTCCTTAATAGTAGTTTCTTTTTGATATGCCTCGAAGATTATCTTTGATAGATCTTCTTGAGTTTTTTCTATTATTTCAGCAGATTCTTTTGCTTGTTCTTCAGCTTGTTCTGGAAGTGCCTTACGTTCAGCTTGTTCCATTGCAGACTGTAATCCATAAACAAGATTTATTATTTTAGCTGCAACTAAATATAGATTCTCGTTTATATCATATCCAGGTTGACCAAAATAATTTTTGAAAATATGTGTCAGTGGTCGATCATCTAGATTATCTGTGGTATAATTAGACGCATCAATGACAGGGACCATTCCTCTTGTTTTCTCTATTGTCTTATATTGGAGAGAAACATCTGTTGCCAATTTACCATCTGCTAATTCTATCAGATCCATAATTGTATTATATTGTGCATCAATGACCATATCAGTCAAACCAAGTGTCTCTAAGCGATCATAGCGTTCAATTACAGATTCTTCAGTTTTGATTGTTTCACCAAACACTTTTATCTCTCTGACACCACCATTAACCAGAACTCCCCTTATTAAAGAAGTTAAATAAAATGTTTCTTCATAATCTTGTCTTATTTCATCTGGATCAATTCCATGTTGAACTAAATTCTCTATAATCACTTTTACGTCTATGTGATCTGTGTTTGCATCAATGATGATTGTATTTGGATTAGGAAAATGTTTTGGGTAAACAATTCCTTTATTTCCTTTAGGGGATGATAAAGAATGGTAATCGTTATGTTGCCCTCTAACAAACCTTGTTTCTGGAGCTACTTTTCTACCCTCTTTATCAGTTGCGAACTGATCCCACTTGATAGGTTTCACATCTTTTAATGATCGTGGAGCATAGTGTGACACTTTTGTTCCTTTCTTTTTATAGTGAGATCTGCGATTTTTACCCATTATTCACCAGTTCCAATAATTGTTTCATTACCTCTGGCAGTAGTTAAATTCTTCCTCATATGTCTTGTGTCATATACTTTGGTCGAATTCTCTATTGGAACAACTAAATGCCCATCCTCATCATGATACCCATCTGCATTAGTCATAAGATATTTGATCTTATTCTTCTGTGCAATGTGTTGTGCTTTGATTACTTCTTTCACTGTGTATTCATTATCGGCAGTCATTACTGTCACCAATCCGACACCGTTTATGGATGCAAAACTACTCTTACGTCTATCTGGAAGATTCTTCTTAGCTCCGATTCTTGCAATAGGAATTTTCTGTAATTCTTTTATGAAGTCCTCACTTGGTTCTTCATACACAATGAAGTCATAACCATGCATTGTGGCATCCATAACTATTGCACCAGATTCCTTCAATTCTTTATAGACAAAATATTTTTCTGTGAAATCTGGATCTTGACTTTCCATATAATTTCTGAATGCATCATAGCTGCGATCATTTATTGGACTATCTTGGATTAGTTTATTCTCTAGAATGTGAAGTAAATCATAACCAGACATTCTCCATTTGTGACGATCTTGTCTATTCATTTCAATAACAATACCATGGTCATGTAGTTCTTGTATTGAAACTTTGTATGGATCCATAGCAATTACTGGAGTATAGGGAGTATCTCTTCCCACACGATAATGAACACCTAATAATTTTAATTCTTCCCTCATCACAGGTGGAATATAATTATTATCTAAATATGGGCCATATATCAATTCTGGTTTTCTTGAATTCCATATTCGTGTATTTTGAGTGGTCTTTGCTTGTTTTATTGCACTTGATTCAAATGATCTCCCAGAATGTTTATTCATTGCCTCGGTAGTGCCTCTAGCAGACATCCGCTTCTTAATTTTAGCATAATGTTTTCTTTTTGGTTTTTCACTCATCGTCATCTAACTCCACATAGGTGTCCCTAATTTCCACTGGAAAAGTCCGATATGTTTTGGATTGCTTTATCCGCCTCATAATTACAGCATCCAGATCATATTCATTATCCACAAGAAGTGCTTCTGCATCAATAGCGTAGAACCTAATTTTATCAGTTGGGCGATCTAAGTACCTCTTGGATAGTTTAGTATCTCCTGCTTGCATGAGAATATATTCCTTATTGATTTCTTTAGCTTCTTCCAGTCCTTTAATTATGTTAGACATGTGAAGAGTTGGTTCATCCATAATATCAATCATATATTTACTGTGTTTCTTCATCTCTTTAGAAGTAAATTCAGTAGGTGTGAGATCATATGCAACAAAGTCAACTCCATATTGAAGGCCACTCATTACTATGAAACCATTATCTCTCAACTTTTTATAAGAGGAATATTTGTTAAAGAAAGCTGGATCCTGTCTTAATCCCCATCTTTCTAATTCTCTGGTTACTTGTCGTCTTGACATCGTTTCTGGATCAAGTAAACCAATTTCATTGGCATACATCATATCGTAAGGACTAACTGTAAAATTTGTTGGATTCTTATCAAATTGCCTATCTTTTTTCCTAACTCCAAGACCAACTGGTTCTCCAATTATTCCTGCCGAGATGAATTTTTTACGATATTTTCTTTTCACTATTAATGAAGAAGAATTCTTTTGGTCCTTATGGAACATTATGTCACTATAAGGAACTTCACCTCGATTTACAAGAATTCGGTTCTTCCCTGTTGGTTGAGTCATATTGATAGTGTATTGTGGGGGTAATAAATTGCTTTTCCTAATTGGTTTCTTTGTCCCAGAATTCACATCAATGGTTCTTTTCTTACCTTTTGGACTAGTAAGAATGCGTTTACGAGTTTTCATTATTTTTTACCTCGCAGCTCATCAACATAATCTTTTCGATTCTTTGAATATCTGCCTTGTGTATCTTGGCGACTATATGCCTTTCTTGCATTCTTAGTTTCTTTTTTGTATGCATTATTGAATGTGTGAAGGTTGGTTTGTGGTCGCCCCTTTCTCTTTGTAGTTGGGATTTGTCTTAGTATATTTTGTGAGACAGATATAGCATATACTTTCCCAAATTCATCAATCACAGCAACCACATAACTTCTTCCAAAGAAATTATTGTTGGGATCATTCGGATTGTATCTGGGTAGGGCTTTGGTATATTTTTCAGCAGTTCTCGTCAGAACAGTGGCTTTTGCATCAGATCTGGATAACTCGAATATATAATCTGCATCCTTTAATTTCTGTTTATCCAGCATAGCAACTTCTAACTCCATTGGTAGATCATTTATTAATCGAAAACCTCTTGCTTTTAGATGTTTACTCAATAAATGATGATCAGTAGAGCCAGGATAAATATCTTCTAAAACCTCTGTTTCAAAAGTTGATTCCTTGGTCCATCCCTCTTCAAGAAGCCCTGCAATGTGTTCATCGGAAATTACTATCTGTTCAGTTGCAACTGCTGCTGCATGATGTTTAACAGGTAGTATATTTCTGGGTAAAGTCTTTGTTTTAAGTGACGTTCCCTTCACATCGATTGCCTTCTCATTGGAGATACGTTTACTTGATCGAGGCATTACATATACCAATAAACTATTGGAATTTAAAAGTTGAAAGTTTTGTTTATGTTTTTATAAATTGAATACATCAAAATCAACATCGTTTACATAATTATAAATCATTACTACGAAAGGAATTACAATTATCACAATAAACGAAGTTTTGAAAAGCTTTGTTACGTTCTTATTTACATCTGGCATTAATGATCCACCACCAATTATAAAGAAGGCTCCAACTAAAAACAATCCAACTGCAATAGAATAATTTATCGCTGAAGATGGAGTTCCACCTATTGCAATAATATCAACCAATTGATCCACAATATTTTCAAATAGACCACTACTTCCATAAAATAGAGCGTGAAAACCCATAGCATAGAAAATTATCCCAACTATGGATACAAAAAATCCCAAAAGTCTCATTTTTTTCATATAATTAATAGTATTTCATCTCATTTAAAAATTCAAAGTTCTGTTTAAGTTTTACTTCTTGCTTTTGTAATTGCTTATCCAGAATACGAAAGCTGTTATTATTATTCCAAGAACAATGAATACCGAGCTGTATATATTTTTATTAATTTCAGTAATTCCTATTGCTAGAAATATCTGGTTAATTACAGTATAAGCGTAAATACTTGGTATTAAAAACCAAGATAATATGAATAATAATGTGTATGAAACATTAATTGTTTTAGGTTTCTTTTTTGGCATTGGTAGATCTCTCCTTTATCTTTTCATAGAATATCAACAACACGTAGCCTACTACCCAATAAGATATTGTAACAAAAATAAATGCATTTATTGGATGAATCAGACTTTCACTACCAGAAAATTCAATTTGTCTTGAGCTAATTGAAAGGTAACTATCATATAACCAATTGTAGAAACTTAGGAAGTATAAAATAATTGGAGAAAATGCTAACCAAATCAAATAATTTTCTGGAATACGCTTTATCACTCTTTCAAGTCTTGGTTTAAGTATGACTGCAACCATTATAAGATAGACTGATATGAAAATATCCACAATTTAGTTAACATTGCTGATTATTTAAATTGAAAGTTCGGTTTATGTTTTAAAAATTGAAGAGATCAAACTCAACATCAAGGAGTAGGTTTATTACCACAATTATAACAATTATAACAATTGTATCTACTGCAATCTGATTTTTCTTTTTGTTTTTAACAGATACAGCCAATATAAAAATTCCACCAAAAAATAATACTGCTACTATGATTGCATCTGAAACATCAAGGAAAGCTCCTTTTGAGAGATCAAACAGGGTACTTTCACCAAATAATGCCCTCAATACTGCCATAGCGATTGCCATTGATCCCATTGCGATTCCTATAAATCCAAACATGTCTGAGCTTTTTGTCTTTGCCATATAAATTGTATATCTGGGTTGAATATATAAATTGAAAGTTCAGTTTATGTTTCTAATATTTGTAAATTCAATATAAATTTATTTTTTACTTCTAACAGCGAGATAGGATGTCAGTAATAATATACCACCTACAATTCCAGTATAAGCAATATATTTTTCAGTATTAGTAAGATTACCTGGGTATCCCGAATCAAATGTGCCAAACATGACAAATATAATAGTTGCTAATACCAAGAATAATCCAAACCAATAGAATGCATCTTTACTATGATCAATGAATGACACAGGAAATCCATTATTTGCCATAACCCATCCAACAATGTAATTTATTAATCCGAAAATCAGTGCGTAACCCATGAGTTGATATTGTTCCAATTGCTCACCATGTTCTAAATGATATGTATTTTGGGCAAGAATTAAAAACAAACCAAGAAATACTAATATGTCTGCAAGTTTGTATTTTGTAGGTGATTTTCTAAAAATTATAATTAAGCCTATAATGAATAAAATAGAATATGCAATTAGTGACCATACTTCACCATCACTTAGTTCTTCATTTCCAAAATATTTTCCATGATCCATAGTATTTGATTAATGATGATGAATATATAAATTGAAAGTTTAGTTTATGTTTATGGTTGTTTCTTCATTTCCAATTCCAATAGTTTGTTGGCTTGCATCTTTTCTAAATTTATGTTTCCACCACATTTTCCTAAAATATAAAAATAAAGGTTTCTTAGTTGGATTGGCTAATTCTTTTTCCATTGCTTCCTGCATTCTGGCTTTCCCACCAGTGTATATATAATCCCCAGATGGATTCATATTTGTATTTTCTATTTTTAACCAACGGTGTTCTACTATGTAACTATTGAGAATTGCCTGGGCAGTATCAATAAGAAATGCATCGTTAAATTTTGGAATAGGAAGAGTATGTTTCTTGGCAAGAATGGAATAGTAGTTCTGGAAATCTTTTGCCAGTCTTTCACCTGTTATTTGTGTTTGTTTAAGAGTGGGTCTTGGAAGACCATTAATAAATAATCTAGGATTTCTTTTTTTCGACTTCATTTTATTCTCTTAAATATATCTTTGAATAAATATTATTAAGGTTATTGTTCATTTTTTTTTAGATTGTATAAATTATGGTAAAGATTTGTTCACAAAATTATATATTATATTTAATCAGAAATGAATATTTTATTGGTTTGAATCTATTCAGTTTATTCGTTTCGTTTGTGTTTATTCAGTTTATTCGTTTCGTTTGTGTTTATTCAGTTTATCGGCTTGCATCTCGATTATATCTTCTTTATATTCCAATAGAGATTTTAAAGTGTTATTCATATCATCTTTGTATCCATCTGTTGCTGTTTGAATATTAATTCTATCGACTAATGATTCATTAGCGTCTTTTAATAGTTTATCTGCTTTGAGATATTGAAGGGTGAGCCTCTCATCTTTGTATACCAATATGTTCCTCAATGTTGTGATTAGATCATCTTTATAGGCATCTATTTCTATTTGAATAGTTATTTTATCATTCAACAGCTTATTATCTCTGATCAATTTTTTTCTGGATTTGAATGGTCTAATCATTAATCTCAACTCCATTGGGTTTTTGTTTACGAATCTTATTGTTCATAAAAACTGCCAGAATTGGCATTGGTAGCATTGTTGCGAATATTATTAATAATAGCAATATTGTATCTAACATATTTTTTTCTCCAATTGCAAGTGAGAGAACAAATACAATAACCAAACCAAGATTAATACTTATCACTGCCTTTGCCACTGTCTTTAGTTCAAGTGACCATAATTTTTTTGAACAAAAGAAGCAAGTCCATTCACAATAGTCTTTATGTAATCTGTGTTCAAATGAACTATAAAATCTATTGAGCCAAACACCAATGCGAGGTGTGTAATGCATCACTTTGCGTTTAATGGTTGGTTTGGTTGGTTGGTTGTCTTTTTTCTCATTTCCAGTTTCTTTTTTAAACAAGGAAATAAGATTCCAGTAAGATTCCAGTAACAATTTAACATTAATGATTATTAAAATTACGAATAATGAAAAAAATAGTATGAACAAAAATGGATCGCCATATATTGTTTGTCGTTGTTCATCTGACAATATAAATCTATAATAATAAAGAATTAAACCAGATGCAATTAATTGAAAAAAAGATGATAATCTAAAATAGTTTATTTTCATTATATTTTCATTGGGGATTAATATATAAAATAACTCTTATCATATTAATAAGATTCAGTATATTTCTCTGTTTATATGATTGTAGATTAGTAAGTACCAATAATAAGAATATTTAATCCGAGTTGAATATTTTATTCTTACCATTCCTGTATTATTACATATAGAAGAACACTATACCCAAACGTATTGCGTATTTCTCTACTTTCAAACATGTTTAATTCTGGTTTATTATTTATTTCATATGCGTTATTTTCTGCTATTCTTTCTATAAGGTGTCTTTCTGCATCAGTTTTATGCATAACAGCATAAGCTCTAACCCACCTATATGAATATTGAGAAAAACAGTCTTTGTGAAGGGCTAAGGTATGAAATTTAAAATTGTGTAATTTTAATTCAAGTTCTAATATCTTATTTCTTTCTAATGTTGTCATTTTAACTCATCCAGTTCTTGTTTAGATATGTCTTTGCGTTTCATTCTATCCATCATTTCACGTTGATCCTTATTAAGATATATATCAAGTATCTGCTCTTGTGAAAATAGAGGTGAATGATCTACTTCACCATATTTGCATATTTCACACGCTTCTGGGAAACAACGAGAACAAATATAATTGCCACATGATTCACATTTATAATATCCATCATCTGGATCCGCTGGAAGTGATTCAAAATATTTTTCACAGCTAGTTATAACATTGACTTCTTTTTGAGTACAATGAATTTTGTTATAGTCTGTAGGAGGTCCATCGAATTCATCCCAATCTGGAGTGTTCTTTTTTTGAAAGAATAGTATCATCTTTATTGTTTTGGTCAATTTTCATTCCACCTTACTATTCAAAACTAATGCAGGAAAGTTTCGTTCAATAATAGCTGTTTCTTTTATTGCAGTAATTTGATAATATTCAAATCCTTTTTCTTTTAGATATAACTCAAGTAATTTACCTGCTTCGAGGGAAATGTGGTTAAATAATTCATTGTGAAGATCCTTATATGTTTCATCTTCTTCGTTTGATAATTTGTTTAAATCTAATTTATCTATAATTTCATTTTCTGTAACTATTACATGTTCAATTTTATGACACCACTCATGCAATATTAAATCAAGAATTGCGGCAATTGCGATTTCTGGTGTTTCAAAATAGTATTTTCTTATTAGGGCAAGAAAATTTGAGGAGGTGTTTAACATGATTATATCATCTTCATAATCATACATTCCACTATAGGTTCCAATATTATCTGGATGTATCGATCCATAAAACTGTCGAAAATCAACATAAGAAATTTTAATGTCTGACCAGTTCCAGTTACCTATAAAGTGATCAGTTATCTGATTTAAGAGTGTAAATAGATTGTATAACTCAATAATATCATCGATTATATTTTTTAATAGAATTTTATTTGTTTTATTTAATTTCTTTTTTTTACGCTTGTTCAATTTTCACTCCACCTTGTATTTGTCATCCTCATAAATAATCAGAAACACTTGTTTTAAGCGATTGATTGCTGACACTATTACTTCTTCATCGAGGAGTAATTGCGAGGATAAGTCAGCTAATGTGATTGGTTCTGGGAGAATTTTGTTGAATATGTCTATCAAAAATGCATCGTCTCTATAATTGTAATGGAATGAAGTCCTTTTGCCCTTGTATCGCATTAGGATTTCTAACTTGAGTAAATATGTTACAGATTTACTAATGATTATTCTGCGTCTTTTAACACCATCTCGGATGTCAGTTCCAACACAGTCTGGATTTTCTTTTACAAAGTCAACAATATCCTGTAAAACATCATGTATATTATTGGTTAGTTCAAGCCTTGAGATTGGATATTCCCAAGTTGCACCCTGCCCCTCGTCTCCAGTCTCATCAGAACCACCGAGTTTGTCAAAATGTCGCATCCCCGAAATTTTTGTCGCATCAGCTAGCTCCGTTATATTTGATAAGGCACTGATGGCTTGACGAGATACTTTAAAGTATTTGTTTATCATCCTTGAAGTTGCACTTTGGTTGTTACCAAGTTGCAGGAGGCTCCCGATTATCTCTTTCTTCTCCAGAGTGTCTATATTCTTCCAATTTGTGAAATCCGTTTGTAATTCTTTAAGTCTTACTGAAACTTGACCTAAAACCTCTAATCTTTCCTCATTACCTATTCTTCTATCATTATTTGCTTGTCTGGTAAGTGAAATTAGCTCTCTTTGCTGTAAGACATTTGCCGCGTATTGTTCTGAAATTGTCGCAAGTGCAGTCGGAATTGTATTGATTAAATTCAATCTTTGGTTCATAGTATCTTGCAATTCTATCGATTGTGAGAGTTTGGAATCCATGTTTAATAGGTCATACGACATTTTTTTCTGCCAAGTTGCACCCCGTCCCTTGGCTTCTTCTACTGTTTTTCCAATAGTTGCCAAACCAGATGATAATCCATCAGCCATAATACCAATTAAATTGGTTTGTTTGCGATATGCCAGATTTGCTGTCTGGTTCAGAGAACTGGTCACACTCTGATTTTGAATGATTGCATCCTGCATAGTAGAAGTAATTCCTTTTATGCTGAATGCATTTCTAATATCTTCCCTGCGAATAGTAACCAGATCTCTAACCAATGTTCCAATTCCAACTGTAGCTTGATTGAGTAATCTGACTTCTCTTCTTCTAAGAGGAACTCCGTTGGCTTCTGGGATGGGGTGATCATATCTGACAATACCATATTCATTCAACAAAATATTGTAGGCCCCCTCTTGGATTGGGACTGGCACTCCATCAAGTACTTGAACCTCTGTCCTGTGATCATCATTTGAAAAATCTATCAGATATATTCTATCCAGTATGATTAATTCACTGAAAATTGTAGCCACTTTATTCAGAATCTCGTTTCTTAGTGCTGTTGCTTTTACTCCTGTGAATGCATATTTGGTTTTTCTACCCATATCCAGGTTAGGTCCCACTGTTATTCTGTAAGTACCATTAAAGTTGGCTTGAATTGTTACTTTGGAATATTTATTTATTTCTGGGATAAATACAAAAGGTGCTTCGTTTCTTGATGCGACATATTTCCAGTTGCCTCGCCATTGCATTCCATGAGCTTCGATTGGATAGTTTATATCCAAAATGAAATCATTATCCAGAAGTACTTTCATCGGTATATCTTCAACCCCAAAAGCAGGGAGGTAAAGATTATCCAGATTAGTTAAGGATGCGACATTTTTTTGACCAACACCCCCTTCGCCAACATAGTGTGGACACTTTTTGGGAGTATGATAATAAATATTATTTTTTAGTTTCAGACAATTATGATTTATCCGTTTAAAACTTCTGTGTCTTTCAAATGCTTTACGAATGGCTCTTTTTGATCGGTCATCATTGTAATCCAACCCTTGATGAGTCATAAAGTCCTTAATTGTTATTCTGTTCCCGAATAGGACTGTTGTTTTACATATTTTTACGTCTGTCTTTGAAATTTGTTTTTTGATGACTCGGAACTGATACATTCCTGTGCCACTACTGGCAAATGCGACATTTTCATTGTTATTTTGTACCAAATAAAACCCTCACAAAATAAAAAAATTAACTGGATATTTTTTTTATTGCAATTATATCATCCTGAGTAATATCTTCACCGAATGCCTTCTCGATTGCATATGATGCAATAATCTTCTTACTGATAGGCTTTCTATCCTCTTCAAATAATTTAGTCTTTATTTTTGTTAAGATTGTGTCTGCCTCATCTGTAATACGAATATGCTTATCAATTTCTGCCATTGTATAACTGTCATAGATGTTGTGTAATATATATGTTTCCGATGTATGTTAATTTTGTGAACAAATATTATTCAAAGGTTTCGAATGTCGAGTTTTTCAATGATTGAGCGTAAAGATAGTCCATCAGCTCGAAGAGATTTAATGTATGCTATCTCCACAGTTGAAAATTTATGTCTGGCAAGAAAATCTTCAAAGAGAATTAGATCGGATATAACCACTTGCTCATGAATCATCTTAAGGGATATATGCGAAACACCTATATTATGATTTCTTCTCCCCATATGCTCTGGCGACAATATCATGTTTCATTTTTAGATGTTCTGCCTTCTTCTCTCTCAATTCTTTTGCTGTATATTTGCCACTTGGAAACTTAAGGAATACATTGCCATCACAGGGATCATTATAACACGTAATAGATGAAAATGATTCTTCAACTTTTACCTTCTTAATAGCAGTTGAATAGTTTATCATGAGTTAATATTCTGGATCCAGCATATAAAATCTCGTACATTATTACTTTTCTGTTGCGCATAAAAAAATCTCCACTCCCCTTCTAGGAGGGGGGGAGATTATTATCTAGAGTAAAATGGATTGAATTCAAATCCTAAAGCGAAATACAACCCAAATATTAAAGCACTTAATAAAACGAATTCTATTGCACTTCGCTTTCCTTTATTATCTGAGTCGGAGTGAATTGTAACAAGAGCAATAAAAGCAACAATGATCAGACTTGCTGAAAATACATTTATGCCACCGCCACTATGAGTAAGATCTCCAATAAGATTTGCAAAAGATTATAGAAAATCAAGATGTCCAAAAAAGAAATGATAATATGCAATAGAAAGCATGGAAATAATAAGAGTGTAGAATAGTAATTTATAGCCTGTGTTATTCACAAACAAAGAATAAATCTGGTGATTATAAAGAGAGAGGTTTGTTTATGTTTAGCGCATAAAAAAAGCTCTATCCTCCCAGAAGGAAGGTAGAGCGTAGGTTTTCAATTGTTGTTTTGGGATTTAATAAATAATAAATTCTTCGATTATCAGCTTTGTCAGTTTCTTTTTCATTGACTGTCCAAGGTATTCTCTTATTAAGAAAATTTGTCTTTTCTAATTTTCGAAGAACTTGTTGACACTGATTCATACTTAATCCTTTTGCTAAAAGGCTTTTATATGTGATTTTAGTGTCTTTCTCTAAGATTGCAATTATTATTGCAACCTTTTTGGAGAGAGGCAGTTTAGGTTTCTTGTGTTTTTGCATCAGAATTTAACCACCTTTTGGGAACCACCATCACAGTATCCCAGATTAATATGTTTTTACAAGCTAAGCAATGTAATACTGCAACAATTTGCATTTTCTCTCTGGGTGGAGCCATTATTTCACCTTCTTTATTTTTAATGAGACTTGATTGGCCTCTTCGTAAGATAGGTGCAAATATTACTCCCTCTGGGATTTCAATGCCTAATGATTCTGCATCTTCATTATCCTGTATTATTACTGGAACATGAAGGGTGCCTCGTTCTTCTAAGCATTTAACATAATTTTTAGGATTAAGTATTGCAGATGCTATTTTAGCCTCATTCTCTTTTTTCCTACGGAACATCTAAATTATTTGTAAACAAAATCATTTATTAAATCTTAGATCTGATGAGAGAAATATTCATTCCAACTAGAAAATTATATTCTAATTCCATCAAATGAATCTGGAGTATCTAAAAGCAGTTGTTTTATTGTTACAACTACTTGTTTTTTAATAGAATATTCTATTTCTTCTTCTGCTGTGTATGTGAATACTGTTTCAGCTTCAGAACGGTTCTCATGAATTTGAATAGGTCCATGATATGCAGTACTGAATTTGTCAAGAAGACTCATTGTTTCAGCAAAAGCCTTCTCCCAATTTGTGAAATGTTCTTCAAAAGTATGTAAATCGGTGTCAGCGATGTTTAATCTACTTTGGTGTTGAACACTAACTCGGTAAATTTTAGTTACCATAGAGAGATTTTTTGCAATCATTCATGCTTTTATGAAATTTTAATGTTTTTGAGAATATAAATTTCTTTTTGCATTTTTTGCATTTTTTGCATTTTTTGCGTTTTATCGCCATAAGAGAGAACTACCTAAATTTGAATTTGTTGCGTAATTCTTCATCTAGTTTATCGAATGGTGCGGTTTGTTCAATGAATTCTATTTCTATGTCAAATCCGATCAATTGTCGTATAGACCAAGAAATTGATTCTTTTGGATGAAATATATATTGAGTTTTATTTTTTGGACCTGTTTCTGATCTGATTTCAATATATCCGCCATATTTCGATTTTACCTTAGCGAGAAGTTTTAGGATTATATTATGAGCATCTTCAAAATTGAAGAAATACTCAATGGCCTCAACATCCTCGATTAAGTAGCTTGTTACTTTGTACATCTTTGTTGACATAACGAGAGACTGAATTGTGTGTATTAATGTTCAGTTATTCCTTTGAATGTTGCTGTATCTGGGAGTTTTAATTCCGCAATAGCATATTCAATTAGATTTACATCCTTTCCCATTTTAGCTTCTGCTTCAAGCTTTGCTAATTCTTTATTTTCGTAGAGTTGGTCATCTACTGAAAATATTTCTGTAATGGGTGGGAATATTTTTCTGTATGTAATGAGGTAAACTTTTACTGTCATTAGAGAGGTTAAGTGAATATCTCTTCTTTAACTGCGGCATGAAAAATTGAGGGGGTTAATCGTAATACTTCAAGGTATTTTCTCTTTTGTTCTTCACGTTCTTGCCAATAAATATGTTCTTCAACCCATTCTTCAAATTCTTCTTGTGAATATTCCTCCAGAAGTTGCTTTCTGTGGTCATCTTCTAGTTCTTCATCACCTAATTGACTAATTTTTAGCTCATCGAGAATTTCAATAGCTATTTGTGTCAGCTCTATTGCTGCAATAGTCCTAAGTCTTAGTGTGGGTGCAGTGTATTGTTGGTAGTTATAATGGTTATAATCATCATCCGCTTCATATAGATATTCGTAAACAATATCCATGTGAGAGAATTACCTATAAGTTTAGAATTTTAGTCATTGAATTGTAAAGCTTTACATCTAATATAGGTGGTTCTTGTTTTAATTTAAGTTTCTCTTTTAGATCAGCATAACTTTTATGTGCTTGTTCTAAAAATGCCTCTGCTGAATTCTGCATACTTATTTCCTTTCTTTCTCTATAAAAATCTGCATAAGCAGACTGAATTGAAAAGAAGTATCGAATTGCAGTCATCGAGGTTAAACCTGTTTCTCGGTTAATATGAATTTTTGTGTTCATGAGAGAGATTAAGGATACACTCCTTCATCATCTTTTTTATCTTCTACTGCCCAATCGGAAACCTCTTCTGCTTTCTCTTCTCGAAGTTTTTTGATTTTATCAGTAGAGGGGTATAAACCGAAATCATTCTGGATCTTACGTGCAGATCTGACAATCGATACAACTGATCGAAGTGTCTTTAATATACTAACACCTGTTGTGCCTTCAGATTGAACAACTTCTAAGCCTCTAGAATTTAAAAACGCTAATATTAATTTTGCATTTGAATTTCTAGACCCTGGATTGTCAGCCAGAATGTCTTCTGCTTCTTTGGATATTCCTGTGAAAACCATAGGAGAGATTACTGACAATATGTTTTTATTGCTTCAGTAATAATTTGAACCATTTCTTCAAATGATTTACTTCTTTCAAATCTATCTGGTGTGTAGCTACTTAACCACATTTCATATAGATTTATTATACATTTAGAATCGTATTCTACACATAAATCTTCAGGATTTATCTGATTATATTCGATTCCTCCTAACTCCATTACAGAATCAATTTCATCTTTTGACCAATGAGATTTATCAATAATGTATCTTGCAGTAACCATCCAGTGAGTTTCATCACAATTCTCACTAAAGCTAATGTAAAAATTTCCTTTTTCAATCGGATCTACATTTCCTTCTAAACGATATTGATCTTTTGAAAAAAATATTCCATAGTCTTTTTCTTCAATATATGATTCAAATTCTAAATTTGTTAAGTCGTCAGTTTGTAATACTTCTGTACTCATAGGAGAGAAATTAGGGGAAACTGAGATTTTCAATGTCTTCTTTCATTATGATGGGTGTCATGCCGAAAAACCAATTTTTCTTGAATTTTATCCAGATCGGATAGTTTTTTATCTCTGGCATATAGTAGATTAAAACTTCCCATCTTTTTATGTATTTATCAACACTTTTTGGATAAAATGTATTGTGTATATTATAGAGCATGAAGCCTTCTTCTGTAATCCCTGCTTTGCAATTAGATAATTTTATTTTCTCTTTCTTCATTCTTTGACCGTTTATGGGATCAAGTTCTGCAAATAGTTTATCTAATTCTTCTTCGGTAGCATGGATAAAACAGATGTATGAGTTTTCACCCATCCATCTATCATATCTGGCGAGAACTCTTTTGGGCGAATTATATTTTTTCAAGTTGTGGGGAGTAATCTCTACACCTTTTTCAAATTTAAATTTTGCCTCTATTCTCTTATTTCCAATAGATATAGGTTCATTTTCTAATTCTGGCTCTGTTGCCATAGGAGAGATTATTAATCTTTTTGTTCATCTAACATATTATATGCAGGTGTAAATACAGCAAAAAGACTTTCAATAAGTTCATGTGTTTCATCAAGAGGTAAATTTAAACGAGGATTTTTTTTATTTGCATCATTTATCATTTCTTCTATTTTTTTTGCTGAAATATTTCCAAGAATAGCTCTTAGAATATTCTGCTCTATAATACCTAGTTCTAGTTTTAGAACGTGTTTACATTCCATAGGAGAGATTAGTTACCCCAATTATTAATTTTCCGTTCCACATTCATTCTAATTTCATCAATTGTGTCGCCTTCTATTCCCAGATCATTAGCTTTCTTTCTGATTTCGATTCCTAATTTTCTATCTTTTTGATAATTATTATCAAAATCTTTTGTCTTTTGGTATAGATCTGAATATTCACCGTAATGAATGTGAGGTTTGATTCCATCACAATTGGGTTTGTAACATATCGGATGTTTGGGGTGTAATGTCGTTTGTGACATCGGAGAGATTGTTTCACATTATTCCAAAATAATTTTGGAGTGTCTTGATTTAAGACAACATGTGTATTGAAATTAACTAATAGAACGTAATGAATTGATTTGTTCAACCATAATATCATCATATACATCAGGAAAGGGAATTTCCTCTTGATCTAAGATCCATTTATAGAAAATATTATTATCTACTATGAGTTCTCCATTGCGACCATACTCATACTCATTGTATTTTATTTCATGAGTGGTGAGTAATGTCTTCACCTGTTCATAAAGCGAATAAAATTCGCTTTTAGATGTACATTCTTGTAATTTGTTATCAATTTTTGATAATATGTCTTTTTGTGACATGGGAGAGAAGTTATGTTGATACCAAGTGAAATTCAGAAGCAATGCCTTCTAAATCATCTTTGTTATCAGCAGTAATTTGGTAGGTAACACCAGTTTGATCGTTTAGGATAATCAGTAAAGTATTGATTAAATCGTCTTTATCTGCAACTGGTGTTTCTTCAGTTGTTTCTAGTGTGTCGTCTGTCATTATTAATTTCATTGACATAGGAGAGATATTATGTTGGACATTTCACATGTTGTGGTTTGGTTTCATCTTTATTCCAACATAGATCTTCCAGTCGTGTAATTAGTTTATTACATAACTGGCATTTGATTGGGGATACTAAGAGTGATACGCATTCCAGACACCTATCCTCTTTTCCTTTCAATGTGTTTACGAGTCGCACATAATCATGTGTGCCACATCCTTCACAGAGTAATTTTATGTCTTCGTTTGACATTGGAGAGATTATAATAAACTATCTTTAATATTTCACTAAACCCTTTTTTTTAGATTTCCAACACCATCGTAGTATTATTAACAATGGATTGTTTTCTAACTTATTTTGGTTTTTTGTATTTAGATTCGGATGAAGGACTCTATAAATTGCACAGAACATTGGATCTAATAGAAAAACATCTCCATTCTCGTAATCTTCCTCAAAGGTTCTTTTTGTTCCCTTGTCAGATCCATTTGGAGTTGTCTCTCTATAAAAATCTTTAATCATTTGTGATGTGAAACATCCCATGATTATTTCATGTCTTGCAGCTTTTAAGAGATTATTTCTTTCTTCTTCAGAGTGTTTTATTGTCTTGGTCCTAAAAGGATGTTTTTTCCCTTTATTCCCATGGTTTTCGATATGTTTTACTGTAGCCCAATATTTCTGGGATTCAAGAGCATCTAACACATCTTCGGATAAACCACTCTGATCAATCTTCGATAGTTTTTCTAGTCTACTTGTTATATCGTTTGACATAGGAGAGCTTCTTCACAATATGCATCAATTCCTTCTTTTGATCCATCTGTGTCGATTGCAATAACTTCTATGCTAGGTTCCCTGTATAAAATATCATCACAAAGAGAAAATGTGTTTTTGACAACAATTATTATTCTTTTGCTGTCTGGGTAATTTGTTGATTCCCAATATTTCTCTTGTATGTCATTTTTAAAAGATTCCATAGCAAGTTGTTGTAAAAGTGTTGGTACTTTCATTGGAGAGAACTATTCAGAATTCTTTTTTGCGTCTTCTGCCCAGAGTTGGTATAATTTGTCTTGGGCTTTATACGCATGGTGTAGTTTATCTACTTTTACAATTTTTACATTGTAAAAAAATGATGTCCTATCTTTTATATCCATTGTGTAATTCTTTACAGTTGCTTGTTTGTATGCTTCTAATTCATCATCTGTCTCAAAGACCATTTCAATATCTTCTGAATGATCTGAAGCTCGTTTCCAAACTTCATAGTCTTTTCTTGCAAATAACTTCTTTTGTTCTTCGGTAAGAGGCATGAGAGAATTAAAACAATATAATAGGTGTGATCCACTTTATATTTTTAAGAAATTCAACTGTGGATTCTATCATTTGAGTGAAAGTAAGAGAAACTTTTACTGTGTTCCCTGCTTTAAGAGTTTTTAGATCTATTAGATTTGTAGATGGATGCCCCCTTGGTGCTCTTGGTTCTCTTACTCGTATTTTACCCAAAAAATCTGCTTTGATAGCAAAATGTTCATTGTTTTGATTTTTTAATAAGTAGCAGAGTATACCGCCCCACTCCATTATTTTGAAACTATATATTATTGTTAATAGTGTCATTGAGAGTAATTAATTAATTTCTTCTATTTTTGGAATAATTTCTTTTAATTGTTTGATCTCATCTTCTAATTTGGGGACCATCTCCTTATTAATATCCCATCCTATAGTTTCTTCATAATGATATGCCCAAGCTGGATTATCACGATCTGAAGCTGGATTATCCTTGTGTATATTCATTATTGTTTCAGTTCTATCTAATGCATATTTTAGATTCGAAATTATTAATTTTTTATTTTCTATAAATAAATTAAATAATTTATTTAGTTTTTCGTTGTCAGTGTTTGACATAGAGAGATTTACTCCTTATTAAGTTCAGCCATAATTTTATTCATCGTTTTTACATGCTGTTCTGCTGTAACTGGCACTACATCGGGATTTTTCTTAAAGTATGTATCCATGCGTTGAACTAATTCTGGTTTTCGCTTATAATAGGTTGTTATATGCAATCCATTTCTACCACCGATTTTTTCTTTGGTTTTTTTACCAATTAGTTTTTCATCAGTTGTGTGTACAATGTATGTCTGATGTTTATACATTTCGAGATACCAGTTTATTGGAGGAGTTAATTTTCTGATTATTAAATAAGAAAGTAGAACCACCCCTATGATGATTCCAATTTCTAATAATGTTATCATGAGAGTTATCCCTATATATATTATACTCGGCATGATTATTTAACCTGCCGATTTTGAGAGAACTATTCCTTTACTAATATAGGTGTGAGTACCCATAATGAGTAAGGAGTCTCTAAAAGTAGTAAAAATGATGTGCCTTCTTTAAAATATTTTGGTTTTTTCTCTGATGTAAGAAAATACGCATTTAATAATTCATTATCAAATTCTTCAAAGCTGGTCAATCCATCCAGAGGATACCTGCATTCATCAATTTTAAATGAATCGGCAGATGTTCCAGACATAGAATATTCCAGATTCTTTTTAAGAATATTAAATTGATCCTCATCTAATTTTACAGAATTTTTAATCATTTGGTTTTTAATATCGGGCTTTAATATTGGTGTTACACCAATATACGACCCTTCACTTACATAAATGGGAATATTATTAATTTTCATTGATTTTCCAACCATACGATAATATTCGAAATCAAAGAGTATTTTCTTTAATTTACGATTTTCTCCAATAGTATTAGTAAATCTATTGGGAATAGATCGTTCCAGTTTGTAATGATTAAATATATTTTCTCTGCGTTCTAGATACTTTATACTATTAGTCCACCAAGTCCCATCTTTCCTTTTAGGGAATTTGTGTTCTAATATTGTTTTAGCATAGGTATTAATTACCAGGTCCAATTTGGTTTCCTTTTTCTGTTTTTCGTTTATGGCAGTTTCTCTAATGGTATCAACTCTTGATTCAAGATCATCAATAATATGATCTATCTTTTCAACAATAGCTGCATCTTTAGCACCATAATTTTCAAACAGGTCTATTTCAACCTTTATCATTTTTTCACTTTTTGTCAAGATTTTTATTGCATCATTTATATCATTTAATCGTTTTTGCAATGCATTTTTAGCATTACTAACTTTATCAAATATTCTTTTAACTTCATAATATTCTTCCTCTATTTGTATTTTCTCTGTTTGTAAAGGAGAATATTCTACAGATAGAATATCATCTCGTTTTTTTACCTTTTCAGTCTCATTTGTTTTTCTCTGATCCACTAACTCCTTAATTTGAGCCAATATGTCATTGAATTTGTTTTTGAAACTGCCAAGATCATTTTCAGATAAAGTTAAACGATCTCTAAATGTATAATTCAGTTCGTCTGTTTTTTCAGTAATATATTTACTTTCAGAAACCACTTCCAATTTTTTATTGGGGATCTCGAAATCAACTGAATGATAGCAATAACTAAAATCTTTGTCTATTATTTCTTTTTCTTTTTTGGTTAACATTTTTCTAACCTTTGAGAGTAAATGAGAGAACTATTCAGAGGATTTAAATCTTTGCGAATCTTTATCTTTCTGAATTTGCTCCATGATTAATGGATATGCTTCTTTGTTTGATAGAACTCTTGCAGTACCTTTTAGAGTGAATTTACCCAAATATATTGTTAGGTCGTGTCTGCTTATACTACCAATGTCATCGGCCATATCATTAACCAGATCTATACTATCTGAATTTTCTGATTCGATAGTTATTGTTATCCCTTTGAATTCTCTTACGAGTTTCATAGGTTTGGGGTTTATTTTTCCCATAGGAGAGATATTAGTAGCCCTCTAGCTTTAATTCGTCTAGTAAATGACGGAATGCAAATTCAACTGTTTGTCTGTCACGTTTAATCTCACCATAGAGGCGATTATATATTCTTCTATGATTGACGTTCTCGTAACCAAATTCTTTGATTTGAAAAGCCATTTCTCGCTCTAGACGTTTTTTCACCATTGCCATTGCAATTTCCATAGTTGGAAGAGATTTTTTTATTTTTCTAGAACGAGTTCTTGTTTGACCTGGTGTGGTTTGATTATTTTTCATGTGTTTTTGTTTCCATGTTTCATAATCAAATCCCACTTTTTTGATTTCTGAATCAAGAGTTGGTCGTGATATGTTCAATGCTTCTGCCACTAATTTCTTCTGTTTGTGTTCATCGAATAGTATTTCATATTCTTCTTTAGTATTTGGTAATGTCATTTTTTCTTTACCTTTACTTTTACTTTTACCTTTACTTTACCATTAATAAATGTAATGTAAAGTGTAAAGTGTAAATGAGAGAAATTTAATTTTTCATTAGGAGTTAGCAATCGTTCCCATCACTTCATGATAGATGTCATGAATTAAACCTAGTGTTTCGATGGAGGCTTCAGTTAAATCTTCTTCTTCAACCAGAATAGTTTCGATAGGATCTTTTAACTCATTGAGTTGATTAATCTGTTTGACCAATTTATCGTGATCAAGATAAGGTATTCTTTCGATTGCTGTTAATGGTTTAATGTTATTAATTGCCATTGGAGAGATTAGAATGATTCTTCTAAAATCACTTTTATTTCAGTAAGAATTAAGGATTTATTAATATCAAGATAATTTAAAGCCTTCCTAATTATAGTTCCACTATAATTTGGTGGAGGTCTTTCAGCAATATGATTAAGATAGAAATCATAGGTAATAAATTTTCTAAATAAATCTTTTAATCTTATAGTATCTGACGATTCTGCCATAAGAGAGAAGCTACAGTGGATGCATTAAATAAATGCTTATATCCATTTTTCGTCTGATCATATCTTCTAGAATAATATCAATATAAATTCTCAATTCTTTCAATTTTATTTTTAATTGTTTCCATGATGCTTTCTTACTGAAATGTTTATTCCAGAATGAATATTCATTTTTTTTGTCGGCAGCCATTATATATGCTGCTCGAAGAGTATTGTAGCGTTCAATTAATCTTCTCTCGGTTAGAGTGAAAATTTCTGTTTTTAACTCATCTATAGTTGTAGATGGCATGAGAGGTCAACTTCGATTTTCAGCAATATATTTGGGCATGTAATGATGTTCATTATAATCCCATTTTATATTGTGTTTCTTGGTTAAAGCATCGAATAATCCAACTAATTTTGGAGTATTAATGTTTTTAAGATTGTATTCTTTTTTATCAAACCAGACTTTTTTTCCTTTTCCGTTTGATTTTTTTACCTTGTAGCCAAGTGATTCGAGTTGTTTGTAGACCGTATCTTCCAGATCCAGTCTAATAATAAATCTTGGGGGTGTTTTAGTACCAACCATAGAGAGACATCATAATATATATTGAATAAGTTATCTGTCACTAATATTGCTTTTGGAAATTTTTTCCGCGTAATCATTGTGACCTACTTTTACTGAATTGTTATTCTTATCCAGATATGATGTTGTAAAACATTTTTTGCATGTTTCAATGTCGCCTTTCTTCGCAGTAACTACGTTGCAAAGGCATTTTGGACAGCTATAAGTTGCCATAGAGAGCCTACATCAAATGTATTCAATAAGTTATTCATTGATATTTGGAGAGAATTAACCAAAGATTATGTCCCCATACAAAGCACATTCTACTAACGCACTTGATGTCCAGCAATCATCGTTGCCTTCGACAATTGCTTCTAAATGATGGGGGTATTTTTCTTCTAGTATTCTTAAACCTCTTACAATGGTAGTCAGGTCTAATCTAAGTTTTCTAGGTGGCTTACCACTTTCAGTCCAATTCTCACGTTCATGGAGAATGATTGCACCACCTTCATTGAAAGGGTAACAATAGTACCATACTTTTCCATCGGATCCATAGGTTTCTTTAAGCCCTTCCCAATTTAGTGGTTCGACTTTAGTATATTTTGTGATAGTATTATTTGCAGAAGGGTTTCCTTCAAAATAACCTACTAATATACTACTTAATCTTTGATAAGAGATTTTCTTTGTTATATTGACTTTTACTTCTATATCAGTCATAGGAGAGTTAGTTGGGAAGGTCCTTCAATATAAAATCTATGAAAGGTTGAAGGTTTTCCTCCATACTTCCAAATACTTTGTTGGATCGCTCTAAATAAGAGAGAACGATTTTCTCAACATTGGTTTGAACAAATTCACTAATGGTTTTTTTAGATGTTGTGTAGAAATTAAATTTCAATTCTTTCATCAGTTCCATAGTAATATGTTCGAATATTTTTAGGTCAATTGGTGTTAATGCCATTGCCATAGAGAGATTTATTTTGAGGATTTAAGGTTCTTTTGGGAATCTTTTATTTATTCCTTCTAAATAATAGTATTAACCTGCTAATCTACAAATACCTAAATATTTGCAATTTTTGCAGCCTTTACAGTGTTGTCCATTCATTTCTGGTATTTTATCTGGGTAGATCCATGAATGGCAACAAATACATTTTTTGAATCCATTTTTTTCATTTGGATGCATGTGAGAGTATTAAGAAAGAAATATTATTCAATATTGACTAATCTGATTAAAGAATTATATTTTTTAACAACACCTGTTTTATCAATAATAACCCACTTGGATTGATTATTATCTTTTATTTTATCAATTTGACAATAAAGATATGTCATCAATCTTGAGTAATTTGATAGTTCTTTCACTTCTTTTGAAGTATTTATTGTGTGTTTATCAGAAAATATTGTAATTGTTTTTCTAAATATTGGTTTATTATCTATTACAGCATAATAAATCATATGAGAGTATTAAGATGGACCAAAGTTCTTGGCAAATGCACCTCTTGGCAGTTCCCAATCTTCAACGTAAATTGGTGTGTCATATTTATCTGAAAGAGCGAGTTTTATTATATCATCCAAACCTTCTAATTCCAAAGGATTTGCACTTGCAATTGTCTCTTCGATATTTTTCTTGCGTTTGATTGTTAAACCAAATTCTCTTTCGTTTTCAATATGCATAGTTAACTCGTCTGGGGAAATCAATTCTAATGTTTTCCATTGCTGACCAGATCCAAAAATACAAAATCTGCAAGACAGCCTTGACCATCCTATTTCATATGGTGGGGCAGGTCTTATCCTGTATTTTTTGGCTTGATCCCAAATTTGACGTTCTGTAAATTTATGCACAATCCTGGCACGATCAACATGTCGTTGGTATCTTTTTCCATTTCTTAAATCAGATCTATCTGGTTCAAAGGTTTTGTAGTTCTTTCGAGCTGCACTTTCCTCTGCTCTTTCTCCAGATAAAACTAATGTTTTTTTATCACGAAATCTATGCTGATTAGCAATTAATGTAGTTCCAACATCTATCTTAGCATAGGCAGAACACCATCTCTGATTTAAATCTGCCACTACTTGTGGATATTTCATTCTAGTTCTTAGATATTTATCTGTTGTTCGAGGTCGATTACTTCCAATAGATCCATCGGGGTTTTGCCACCGAATAGGAGCTGTTGGAGAATTAAATCGGAACATTTCTTTTTTAATCCCACCTTCTCTCCATGAGAAGTATAAAGGAATTCCAAAATGCTCTGCAAATTTTCTATTGTAATCCTCGATAACAGGCCAATCGAATAATGGATGCTCTTTCCAACCATCTACGAGATGATGGTGAAGCTCCATTTGTTCTGGCTGAATATCTAAATCTAGTAATGCAAAGACAAGATTCTGACTGTCTTTTCCACCACTCATATCTATAAGATAATGATCGTATGACATTAATTGGTCATAATCAATTGCTTCTAGAATTTCGTCATGACTTGAGAGCCTAACATCCACAGGTTGGGATATAAACTCTTCTTGTTTCATAGTCATATGAGAGTTATTTGAAATCATATTTATGTATTATTACCCAGACCTCGTTCCAAAATCTATTTTGAATTATGTTTTTGAAGGAGGTATTACTCTATGTAGTATACCTGGTCTAATTTCAATATAGTAATCTAGATTAATCATCACAGCACTGTGACGAATTATATAATCTGGAATGGTTTCTATAGAGACACTAAGGGCTATTGCCTTTATTGTTTCTCCATTTTTTCTGTTTTTAAGAAGTATGTCGTACTTCATAGGAGAGAATTAATTTCCATAATTTTCTGTTTCTTCATACCATTCGCCCCAAGAATTGATATGAACCGAGGTTCCATCTATTTCTTGGAATATATCATAGACGATTGTTAGATCATAAGTATCACCTAAATTGACATAGTATTACAACAATATCTTTGTCCATAAGGAGAGAATTTACCTACTATCCATATTGAAGGTTAGGGTATCATATGTTGCCAAATCTCCAATTTCTTCAATTGCTACATTAATAAAATCTTCTGCACTAATGTTATCTTTAAGGTGTTCTTCCCTCAAAGATTGAATTATTGCTATGATTTCATCATCTGTCTTGTAGGTGTTAATGATTGTATAATCATCTTCTTTTTCATTATATAGGTGTAGTAGTATAGTTCTACGTTCAGCCATATGAGAGAATTAGTGTTTATATTTACTAATATCTATTCGTCTAGGTTTGTCAGTGACTATCCACAAATTGCATTCCAGACATTCCATAAGAGGAGGAACTGTTGTTTCTTCCTCATAATATGTTGGTTTGTCATCACTTGCTTCTACTTTTTCTTTGCAAAAAGTGCAAATATCATGGAAATCTAGTACTGCTGTTGATTCATGAATTTCTCCATTGAATTTTTCAGTATACCATCTTTCAATTTTCAAGTAATTATTAGATGTCTTACGACAGCCCTTACACCGATATTGGTTTTCATTTATTTTGAAGAGGCGATCTTGACGACCACATCTAAAACAAAATCCATTATGTATTTGAATAAACATAAGAGAGATCAAAAAGATAAATCTGATTGATGTTTTTTTAATAAGTCATATTCCTCTCTGGCTCTTTTTCTTGATTTTTTCCACTCAATGTCTTTTGGAGTGAGTGAATCTCTGGGTTTGCGATGCATTCCCTTGGCAAGAAAAAAATATCCTTTGTAGTGGAATTTTAGTTCTTTTTTACGGAACATGAGAGATTATGTCTTAACATAAAGAAAGATCAGTACGTGATCTTTGATCGTTTTTTCTGATATGCTTTTTCTTTCTTATTGCATTCTTCAGATCCACAAATTTGTTGATTTGTGTGTTTTTTTATGAATGTTATGCTGCACCAAAGGCAGTGTCCTTGATTATTCATAAGAGAGAATTTATCTGTAAATATTTTGATGACTTAAGTTATGTTCATCAAATATTTGCATATATCGTTCTTTTACTATGTCTACTGCATCCACATCGAAGATTGTTATTCCTTGAAGTCTGACCTTCAAAAATAGTAATTTCAATGGGGAATGTAGTCTCATTATGGCTGCTGACCATATAAAGTCTAATGCATCATTATCGCATTGGGCAATGTCCCAGATCGTACCTTGGTCTGCATCTGGTAGTGCTTTGAATAATTCGTTGATCACGTCTGGGTAATCTCCATCATCCCAATTTTGTCGGGATTTTTCTTTTTCAAAGAACTCTTCTGGGTTAAGTAGTGCTTTCACTAAATAATCCGTTCTCTTGCCTTCTTCATATGAAAATTTCAGTGTTTTGAGTAATTCCATAGGAGAGAGTAACAGCCTTGCATTAATATATCTTATTGGTTAATTTCGTTTTGTTGGGAAATTCAGCCAATAATCTTTCTTTGAACTGCTCCATGTTCTTTATTATCAATTTTACTTTACGCTCATGATAATGTGAGCTTTGCTGAATTGTTTCTAAAAGTTCTGGAGTTATTTTTTCAGATCTATCAAATGCAAAAAATACATAAGTTGCCACATAATCACATAACCCATTGGTTGCGGGATCATCTAGTTCCTCATATGTTTTCAATACTACTGTACTGTAAACACTTACATTTTGAATTGCTGAAATCTTGTAGATCTTATCCCTTGTTTTAAGGAATTCTATTATTTCTTCCTCAATACTAAAAAATTGATCTTTCAATGTTTTAGTAAAAAATGGTTTTTCCCAAGATCTAAAAGTATGACTTGCTGTTATATTATGATTCACGTCTTGTGTGAATGCTTCGGTTGATAGTGTAATTACTAATTGCATAATATCACTAGAGAGTTTCAACTGTTGACATATAAATCCAGCAAGCGTTCACTGTATTTTTTGTACTTTTGTGGGAAATACACATTTGTAGGTTTGTTCCAGCACTTCAAACAAGAAGAGCAGTCTTTACTTGTACAAATTATTCCATTTTTGTAGTTGCTTCCATGTTCTGGAATTACATCAAAATGTTCCACAAATGCGTAATGTTTTGCATCTGGATTTATTGTTTTTGTCGAATTGTCTACCGTATAGAATAGGATTAGATTGCGTGGAGCATTCTTTATATTTATTCTATAATTACGAGTGTATGCTAAGAATTTTGTATCTGGTCTTTTTCTAGCTACTTGACAGATCTTGTCAAAGTATTCTTGGTTGTAGAAATCTCCAGAAGAATGAATTCGAATAAATATATTTGTCAAATATAATTCATTTGTGAATTTTTCAACAAAATCGTCTTGCTTTGAAGCAATTAAATTCCGTTCATACTTATTCATAGTTCCCTCGTAGAGAAAATGCCCTTTTGTGGCATAACAATATTTTACACATTGTTCAGTCCTGCCAGGGCATGTTCTTTTTGATGGTAAATTAAACGAGGGGATTCGATAACCTCCAAGTTTAGATATGTGACTAGATAATAGTCCTACCATGAGAGAATTAAGAAAGACGTAGTTCTTTCAGCTTTTTGTAACAAAGCATATAACCTTTAACGAATGCGTGTAGGTCTGCTGTTTCTACTTCTTTAGATTGATTGTAAAGATGCAATTGGAAATCATAATCCAGATCCATGTAATCTGGCCATATTTCTTTTTTGATTTCTTCAAGATCTAAATAAGCTTTGGTGTAATATTCATATAGTCTAGGTTTGTTGTTCTTAAGACACCAAGGACATTTGTCTTTCTTAATGTATTTCGTTTCTTGTGCTTCACCACATGAAACGCATCGGTAATAAGCTTCTACCATAGGAGAGAATTATAATTGAAGAAGATAGCGAAAATCTTCATGCACAAAACTACTCATTGTGATTTTGTGAAGAGAAGATTGCTTCAAATATGAACTAAAAATATTTTTGAGTTTGTTAAGAGATGTATCAGAGTAATCTATTAAATTTTTACTCATTCCCATTAACATAGCGATATAGTATCGCTCATTCAATTCTGTTTCTTCTAGCTCATTTTTGTGTGTCATATCTCTTACTATTTGCAAGAGTTGAGGTTTCTTTAGATCTTCAATTATTTTTTCTAATTTAGCAATTTCTTTAACAAATGTTAGTTCAATTGCTTTTTTGAGTTTTTTTTGAATATATTCAAGTTCTTCATCCTTGTTAAAAGGCATCTGGAGAGATTTATTTGAATTCTTTTTCTAGATTTCTGTCTCTTTCTGATTCTCTTTTGAAACAGAAAGGTTTCTTCTCGTCTGGAAGTAATGGGTTTGCAATACATTCCAGACAATATGCACCCATTTTATGAACTAAACAGCAAAGTTTTTTGCAGTTATCACAGAGTTCAAGTGTTGATTCACCTGTATCTTCATAAAATGGATTATCATCACATAGTTCTGGGAATTCATCAGATCTATTTTCTGAAATTACATAACATGTGTGTTTTTCAGTCATGAGAGACACCTAATTGATTCGTTCATATTGACGATTATATATTCTTATAGATGTTAATTTTTTGGCATCTTCATCCATAATCGCTGGAATTAATATTTTAAATATTTTAAGTGTGTTAATTCTGTGATTCCCATCATGAAAACCACCCTTATGATACAATATAGGGGACATGGTTCTGGCATAATCATATAGTTCTTGTTGAGAATGTATATCATGCCTTTGTTTGTGTTCCCATGCGGTTATATCATCACAATGAATGTAAATTGCATTCTTATTATTATTGAGAATGATTCTTAATTTAGATGGGTTTTCAACTTTGTATTGTTCATATATAGTCATTTGAGAGAATATTTAATTCGGAATGATTATTTATCATCCAGTATTGTAATCTTAGTTTTTTCTTCCATTTTTACATCCTCGGTGTTTTTTACCATATCAAAACCACAAAAGGGGCATTTGCCACCATCATCGTTTTTAAATCGGATAAAACTGGAAGGACATCCACTATTATTACAAATATAGGCATATTCAACATCTGCCATAGAGAGAACTAGTCGTAAAGGACTTGATCTATCATTTGGATAAAATCGGTTTGCATTTGATCTTTTGAATTATCAAATCCAGGGCATACCATGATCGCCACGACAACAGTACTTTCTGTTGAAAAGGGTTGATTGGTCTGATCTGAATTTTGATATTCTGTATTTTCGTAATTGCCTGTCTCTCTATCAAATCTCACATACATGTTTAACATGCATTCATGATCTTCTTCAGAGTGATCACCAGTTTTATCCCAACCATCAATTTCGTTTAAAAAATATTTCCAAACGTCTTCCATGAATTCTGCATCCATGAAACATGCCTTGATGGTTTCTGCTAGTTTATCGATGTTTTCTTCTGACATCTGGAGAGTAAAAGCTATTAGAAGTTATCCTCCTAATTTCCAACAATGGCCGCATCTAACATCCCATTCAATAAGATGAAATGGAACTTTGTTTTTCTTGCTCCATTCGATTGCTTCTTTAGTAAAGAAATCATCTGGGTTGCAATCATCACACCCATCATGGGATGAGCCATCACGATTAATATATCCTTTTGGAGTTAATCTATCACAAATACGATACATTACACGCGGATTGTTATTATTACAATCAGAACATGGTGTTTTCGTTATGTGATCTATATTGGGTCTAATATATTCATTAGACTTTGTTGAAAATGCTTTTATAATAATGGTTAGTAGTCTAAATATTTTAACCATAGGAGAGAACTAAAGATCTTTTATATTTATTTTTATTGGAGATTCTACTTTAAATGCTAAATAGATATAGTCATTTCTTCTTTTCTCACTAAAAAAGAATATTTCATCATCGAGAGTAGACCAATTATGTTGCATTTTTCCATCTCTGTAATATAGAGGAGAAGATTTAGTATGTAATTTGTGATGTTTTAGATAATACTTACTTATACAGTATGTATATCCATCATAAGTCCAAAATTCCCATGTTCCATGTTTTAGGGGGGAATATTGGACAAAATTAATCTCGATAACTTTAGTTTCGTCTATTTTGATAAGTGTTTTCTTAATATTATTTCGTTGATTGAAAATAATATTTGAAATATAATCATCTCTTATCATTGAGAGGGTTTCCCTATATATATTATACTCGGCATGATTATTTAATCTGCCGATTTTGATGAGTTCTTTCACCATTGAGAGTATTACTTATTCTTATTATTTTCAGAAATATTGAGAATAAAAATTTTATTTTAGTTGTTTTGTTTGATGATCAATTACTTCAACTTCTTGCATCATCATATTGATAAGTTCAAGCATGTCTTCATATTGACTGTCTTCAATGTAGATCTCTTTTTCTATTCTTTGAAGATCCTCATCAAACATTTGTAAATACGTGATCGTTTTGATCGGTTGTGGTTCCTCGTTAGACAAGACTAGACTATTTATAGTTAACTTATAGTAAAGTAAAACATTATCTCCTATTTTTTCTAAATCAGTTTCATTAAGATTTTTTATATTGGCGAGATAATATACATACTCACCATGATCTTCATCTATATGTATAAACGTAACTTGTAGATCTTCATCTTCAAGATATGTGATAATTATTTTATCATATTTGTAAGTCTCAAATTTTAACGAGTGCACAACATAGATCACTTGCGTTTCTTCGTATTTAATTTCATATTGTTTCTTTTTCATTTTCATCATCCAATTTAAATGACATGAGAGAGATTATAGCAAACTATCTTTAATATTTCACTAAACCCTTTTTTTTAGCTTCCCAACACCATCGTAGTATTATTACCAATGGATTAGTTTCTAACTTATTTTGGTTTTTTGTATTTAGATTTGGATGAAGAGTCCTATAAATTGCACAGAACATTGGTTCTATTAGATAAACATCTCCATTTTCATAATCTTCCTCAAAAGTTCTTTTTGTTCCTTTGTCAGATCCAATTGGAGTTGTTTCTCTATAAAAATCTTTAATCATTTGTGATGAAAAACATCCCATGATTATTTCATGTCTTGCAGCTTTTAAGAGCTTATTTCTTTCATCTTCAGAGTGATTTATTGTCTTGGTCCTAAAAGGATGTTTCTTCCCTTTGTTTCCATGATTTTCTATATATTTTACTGTAGCCCAATATCTTTGTGATTCAAGAGCCTCTAATACATCCTCGGATAAATCACTCTGATCAATCTTTGATAGTCTTTCTAGTCTGTTTGTATGTCTGTTAGTGTTTGTTGACATAAAAGAGAGTATCCCTATATATATTATACTCGGCATGATTATTTAACCTGCCGATTTTGAGAGAACTAATATTGTGATGTCACACAATGCCCATGAGACATTTTCCAGTCTTGAATTGCTTTCGGAGACATATGTTTATATCTTTTCTTTGCATAAGCAAGTGCATCGACCAATGTGTAGGGCGTGCCATCTTTATTCAGTTTTCCAAAAACACCCCTGTTTTTCTTGCCTTTATCAGCGTACTTGATTAGCTTATTTGCTTCAATAACAACCCATTCATCGAATTCATCTCGCTCAAACATATCAAGCCAGAGTAATTCACGATGAGTTGTAAAAGGGCATTTCATACAATTTGAGGGGAGTGGAATAGTATAACCCATTTCTACTAAGTAGTCTTGAGTTCCTTTTCTATCCATTCCAATATCAATTAAAGGATAAGTAGTCTTAATGTTCTCTTCAAACCATTTAATATATGATTTATTAGGAACTTTAATTTCTTTTCTACCTGCTTTAATCCATTTGAATGGGAGTTGGGGTTTTCTTCTTCTTCCTTCCTCTCCCGCTGAGAAACCAATCATCATTCTAATCATGCCATATTTTTTACGATAAGCATAGAAAATGTTTTTGTTTCTTTTATTATATTCCAGATCGGGATAAGTTAGTATCAAATACCATTCTACAAATTTATAGATTGGTTGGATTTTTAATCCATCAGTACACGTCTTTTTGAATAGTGGGCTTCCACATGTTGAATTCTGTCTATATTTAGCATCTAATGAAGTCCAAGAATCAGTATGAAATGTTTCATCACTGAAATGTTCTCCATTCAACCATATGCCAGGCTTGATAAATCGTTCTTCTGCCTTAAAATCCTCTTTTTTCTTAGAGGAAACGAAATACAGGTCCACTCCCATGCTTTGAGCGATTTGAAGTGTTTCACCCCACAGCTCATCATAAGTAGTGGGGTGTTCATTGCCTGTATTTGACATTATCAGAACTATTGTTCCTTTAGTATGTTGCTTTCTGAATTCTGCATCATGTTTTAGCTTCACCAAAAGTGCTTTGCTTTCTTGACCACAAGATTTCGATAGAAAAGTTGTAGAGTTTTCATAATCTATAACAGTTTCTTCATCGAAGAATTCATCTAGTGTCATTATGAGAGAGTTGCTCTGATTAGTTAATTACTTTTTGCCATTCAAGTTTAGCTTGCCTACTTTCTTCTTTGTAGGTTTTGCTCTGGGCTTCTTTATCTTATTCAATCCTAGATTAAGGCCAACTTTTGCGGGTTTATTCACAATAATTTCCTTTGTTAGTGATTTTAGTGTTGTTTCCAGATCTAATGCAACTTGTTTTGCATCTCCAGATTCAAGTGATCCTTTCAAATCCAAGATAAGTACCTCAAGATCATTACAATCTCTAAGTTCAAATCCTTCTTTGGCAAGAGCCATGATTTCTTTTAGTAATCCGACTTTCTTTTTCTTACCATCTGGTTGACCTAAGAGTACTCTTGTAGTTCTGCGATCAACATTTCCTTTGAGGGATTTCACATTATCTAATGTTTCTCTAAGAGCTGATGTTAAGGATTGTTTCAATAGATCTTGATATTCTTTCTCTATATTAGCAAGAGTTACCTTCGTTTCTTGATAGGCTGTTTCTCCTTCTATTTTCATGTCCTTATTCATTTTCCGCACACCTGTTTCAAATTGCATTTCCATGCGATTTCTTTGTGCAGTCAATATTTCATCAGTCTGTGGGATCCTTTGAGGGATCATTTTAACACCGTAATCTGATTGTTGAAGCTCCATTGGCAAATGTTTGTATAAGTTAACATTTTCCATAAAACTTTGATAGTTTGCTCTAATTGATTTCCAAGCTGTGATACCCGATGGGTTGAGGATTATTGCGTAAGCCACCCAAGGCTTTTCAAGTCCACCACCCAGATTGATTTTGAAGAAATCAACCATCTCTTCGAGTGATTCTTTTACTGCATTAACTGCTAAATCCATATCTTCTTTGGTAGAATAATTACCAACGATTTCTATCTCTTTAACGTCATTTGCTACCTGTTGGAGTTTATTATAGAGGAACTGCTTACCAAAATAACTAGTTAAGTTATTTCTTTCTTCGGGATAAGCTTCGATATATTTATCGACAGCTATTTCGAAATCCCTGTACATTGCTTCCCATTCTGGTAAGAATATTTTGAAGGCTTCCTTAGTCATGAGATAACCTTGAAGGTTAAAAGCATCGGCAATTCTACCCGATGTTTCATCTCTCACGCTATTTCCACCTTCATTGAAGATTGCCAAGGCATGTCTTTTAGCAGCATATCGCATATTATTCACGATATTTCTAATTTTTCTAAATCCTTCATCATTTACAGTTGTTTCTGGGTAAGAGGTGTTATCTTGAATATCTTGCGATAAAACAATTATTCCACTTTTCCAATCACCTCTGTATTTAGGTTTTAGTAAATTTTGTCCAACTCTAACAACAATTGCGTTTGTAGTTAATGCTGTAACTGAAGATGCCACAACGGTTGCATTTGCATCCTTCAATGAGCCAAATAGCTCATCTACGACATCTACCTCTGGAATATCAGAGTTCTCATCAACTGATTCTACATCAGTTAATTCTTTGGGTTTTTCTTTTTTCTTGCCCATAGGAAATATTTATGTTGGAACGAATATTAATACTTTGCCACATTATTAATGTTGGGTTGAATATATTATTCAGTATGTCGGTCAAAGCATTTGATACACATATCATAGTCAATATTTTCGTTTGTATGTGTGTTTACTCTTGGGGTTGTGACTGTTTGTTTACAAGTCATATGAACTTTTTCTCCACAAATATCACAACATGTAAATTCAATCTTACCGTCATTTCGTTCTGGATCACTTAATGGTTTTTTACACGATATACACAGAGGATCTTCATCTTTTTCTAAAATTTTGTCAAGGAGATTATCTAAATCTTCCTCATCGTCTACTTTATTAAAATGAGCCAATCCTAAAACTGTGTCTTGTATTATCGATGTACTTTTCATCAGTTGGTGATCTACATCCATATTTATGCCTTCTTTTGATTTGAATGTGACTTTTTCGGGATCACATGCCACTCCAGAAGCGACATAAGTTTTTTCGAGGTTGTCTTTGTCTTCAACCATAGTAGAGGTTTCTAAATATATTATAAATACTAATATATCAGTTGAGAGAATTAATGTTAATGTTATAATTAGATTATTGTTGCCAAGATTTTTACCATCTTAACTTCGCCATTAGGCTTAAAATCATGATAATCACCTGTTCTTGCAATTAAATCATTCCAGATGCTAGAAATTTCATCTTCTGATTCAGCATCAGCAATTACTCCGCTGTTGTCAATTATTTCATATTCTACTGTCATGAATTATATGACTCCTTTTATTATCCTTTAGATTTATTATATCCATAGGTGAGAGAATTAATCTATTAATTCCATACCAACAATAGGGCTTCGAGAAATGATAAGGGTTAATGCACCTTTTACCTCATCACCATACCAATCATATCCTTCTGGGAAATGTGGCTTCAAAAGAGCATTTATCTTTTCAAGGGTAAAGTTCTCTTGGTAGGTGTGTGAGCCATCGGTGTACAATCTTGAAATATAACCATCGCCATATGTCATTGCTGATGCCTTTACATCATTCCTTACTGCTATAATGTAAGTGTTGGCATTTAATTGAACTAAATCTTTTACTAATTTTTCTTGGTGAGTTTTAGTGATTGTGTTGAAAACAAATAAACAAGTTACTAAGTCTAATTCATTCATCTCTTGAAGAGCTGCATTATTATAAAAATAATCTCGCAAATGTGGTGGAATTTTTGATTCCAGTTTTGGGAAATTAAGATCATAAGCATAGATCTTACTTATTTCATTTTCAAAGGCAATTGGGATATTTCTACCCCTTCCTGCACCATAGAATAGTATATTATCAAATAGTCCATAACGAGAAATTTGTGATTTCATAAAATTCCTCACGAATGGAGAAGTTGGTAATTTAGCACTCATAGCAGTTATCCATGAGTACTCCGAAATAGTTTCATCGTTGATTTTAGTTGTAAGCTTCATCATCGGGAGAGAATTAGACATAAAGAAATGATTTTTCCATTGTGTTACAATTTATTTCAAAAGCAACAATTCGTTTCTTTTTCTGCCTGTTCTTGAACTTCTTTACTAAGAAGGTTATGATTGCTATTTCTGTTAACATAACGAGAGATCCAATTCTTTTTGAACTGAACTAGGAACATCATCACAGTTTGCAAGGTGTTCCTCTAATATTTTTAGTTTATTGATAATCGGAGTGCCACAATAGTTGCAGTCTAAGATAATCAATTTTTGTGAAATGGTCTATTAATTTGAATATTACCATATGAGAGATTCAATGCAGTTTATCCAGATCCATGTAATCATACCATGACCAAGTACCTGTCATATCTCTTGCGGGTTTGGTATTGCATTTTTTCCATTCTTTTTTCAGATCTTTTGCAATCAAAGGTCTTAGTTCCATTGTACTTCTGTTTCTAAGAATGTTTATGCATTCAACAGTACAGTGTTTTAGACCTTCTAGTGGTATTTTACATTTATCCAATTCACATGGATAGTGATGCCTTGCATGAATGAACGATTGATAAAGAACTAGAAAAGCCATCTGGTTGAAATCTAAGATAATGTATTCATCTTGAATGTCTCTTAGTTCACACAATGCTGAACAATAAGATTCGGGCCAGTATTCATCATCTGGGATTTCTCCGTCTGGTGGTGCAAATATTACTTTGCATCCTTTTCTACCACATGCTAATGGCATGAAACCAATCGTTGCTTCGTATTCCGAGTCTATGCATTTAGTACAAATATCATGATTCTTATGAGCTTCATCCTGTTTGCACAGTGTACATTGTTTGTACTCTGGAATTATTATGTCCGTATTTTTTCTTTCTTTGGGCATAGGGGAGAGGTGTTATTGATGGACTGGCATGTATATTTCTAATTGACTTCGACTTCTTACAGATAAAAGAATTAGAATTATTCCGACTGTCCACCAACTATTGTTTTGAATTATTCCGAAAATCACTAGAACAATTCCAGCGATTAAGGCAATCCAAATCAATATTAAAAATACCATGTATTTTTTTGGTTCTTTGACATTTGTTGTCATAGGAGAGAAGTTTCCCTATATATATTATACTCGGCATGATTATTTAAATTATCGATAAAAATTCTCTGGCTTTATTCTGATAATATAGTACATCAGACCATTTGAAACCATCAAATTTTGCTTCATCGATTGATTTATAAACTTTCATGTCTTCGGGATGTGACCAGATCTTATTTGCTTCACTAAATTTCGCTAAGTCTGTAGCAAATACATCTAATGCATAAACTGCTATCTGATCTTCTTTTTCGGGATTGTATTGTGGATCAATCTCGATTGCTTTTTTTAAGTCGCTTGAGTAGAAAACTCCATTATGGATTCCACCACTCACTTCAACTCGGACAAATATTTCGTTGACCATAGAGAGAATGTTATTAAATGATCAATTAAAGGAATCCATATCAAAGGAAATTGGCTTGTACGGATCTTCAATTATTTTTATATTATGATTTTTTAAGAATTCTCTTATGGAATGCCTTATACCATCATAAGTCCAATTTTCATCTTCGTGATTTTCATTAATAACATCTTTTATACCTTCTATAATTTCTTTAGAAGGTTTAGAGGAGATAAAAATAATTATATCATCATCTTGATCTGCCTTAAGTTCTATTCCGTAGATTATCATAGGAGAGACTATTCATTATTCAGTGTAGGAGATTACCACCGATCACTAATGTGAATAGAAAGCCAATAATAATTATCACCACATAATCATTTATTGACATGAGAGTTTACCTAGACATTCTGCATTTGAAACAATAAACATCATCTGTTATTTCCAATAATTTTTTACAATTATAGCAAATGGGTAAGTTACACCACGAACACTTGTTTCTAGTATTTGGTTTTGCTGTATCAAATAAATAGTGTTGTGTTTTAGAATCAAATATTGAATATGTATTTGACATTGAGAGAATTAGTTACAGTCAATACACTGAACTAAGTCTTGATTGAGTTGAATCCCATATTTATTATGTTTTTCACATTTAATAAACATTTTGGGGTATTTGGGCATTTTACCTATCGTGTAATGCTCAGTTGGGATTTGTGGTTCATTTATTACATGAGCCATTGGGGAGATTAGACATTATTATGTAAGTGTGTGAGAATTCCATTCCATTGAATTTTCCATCCAATAGATCTTTTTGCAATGCCAAATTTCTGCAGTTGTTTATTAATCCAGATCGTTCTATCATAAGATGCTTGTACATCAAACATAGTATTATGTTCTGGAACAAATGCCCATTTCCCATGATAAACAGGGGGATTCTGGGTGTATTCTCTTTTTGTATATTCGTTTGTTTTAGGATTGAATTTAACTGCATATTTTATCTCTGGTTCATCAGAAATAATAAAATCTGGACAATAAATGAAACTAATAAATTTAACAGCTTCATTTTTACCCATAGTTAATTTCAATACATTACAACGTCTCACATAAAATCCATTTCCTAATGCAATTACTTCTTGTACTTTATCTGGTAACAAGTTAGCGTAGTCTGCATGTAAGTAAATGGTGCGAGCTATTCTTTTGCCTAATTTTATATTGTTTGACCATTTGTGGCGTTGTATAGTCATAGAGAGATCACCTTCGAACTGTATTAAATTCATCAATATGGTTAGTGATTGATGTTCTTAATTGATCCTCAGTTACATGTTGTTCGAATTCTAAAGGAACATCTTCTAATTCATATTCCAAGTCCAATTTCTTGTAGTATTCTTCTAACATTTTTTGGGTTTGTTGTAGTTCTTCTAGTGATAAACTATCCAGATCTTGTGACATTCGTAATTGAATTTCTAGATCATCATTGACTAATATTTCCAAATACATTATCTTTGCACCACCATATTTTGTTCTTCAGCTACAACTTCATATGATTGTCCATATTGAGTTGGTTCTGTTCCTCTTATTTCTCGTTCCACCTGGATACCCAAATTTAATTTTTCAGCAATTTTGTTTGCCAAAATTTCTTTGGATCTTCCAAGTCGAAGAGGAGTGGTTATTATATCTGCAATCATATGGGTATATCTTTCAACTAATTGTGTATCAAGAGTACCTATTTGATGAGGTTCAATGTGAGTAGCAACTCCGCCAATATAGATAGAAATACGTTTTGATCGTTGTCTTACACCATATACACTTACTCTTTTTTGAGTATATAATGATGTTTTTTCTCGTAGTTCTTCCATTATGGCTTTTGCTTCTTCTGGATAGGTGTTTATATAATCAAAAAAAGCAATTAAAAACTGATTCTTAATTGGAATTTTTGGTATTCTGCTATAATAACATGGCATTATATCACCGAGAGATTAAGTCTCATTAATCATTTTAAATAAGAATGATTGGACTAATCTATTAACACATTCTGGATCATACTTTCTAAAATTTTTCTGTAATTCACTAATAGTCAATTTATCAGAAAGAATTATTTTATTTTGTGAACTAGGTTCACCGCAAAATGCTAATGGATCTGAATCAAATGTAGCATCTTGAATGTGTGTATTCAGGATTATTATCGACATCATTTATTTTTGGCAATAATTTCCTATTTTCTATGTATGTTTTTTTCAATTCATTTTCATTCATAGTGAGAGATTCAGCGTTTTGTTGAAAACCTTTGAGTAAAGAAAGTAATTATTTTACCTCTTTTTCTTGGTTTCTCGACCACTTTAGAATCTTCATCTACTCCATAGATGTCGTCTTCTAATTGTTTACCAGGGAGGGTGTCAAACCATTCATCTGTTGGTTTATTAGGCCCATCTTTTATTGTATCTGGCACGTCATCGGGATTCATTGCTATTGTATCCCCAAGATATGTTCCATCTTTATCAAAGTAGATGATTCTGGTGTGATCTTTATGCACAACTGAATATGCACCTATGCCCATGTCTGTTGATTTTGATCTGGTAATGACTTCCTCTTCAGAAAGCATTATAGAATCATATCTGTCACAGACATCGCATTCTAGTGTTCTAATTGTGATTATTCCATTTTCACTCATAGGAGAGGTTAGTAGATAAAATAATATTGATCTTTAGAATTACTTATCCACAAATCCGTACCTTTTACTAAAACAAAAACTGTTCCAATAAAAGCTATAGCTGCCAACGTATCATTATTATTAACTATACCAATAATTACGAAAACAGTTCCAGCACTCCACATTAATACTAATAATATGAAGTATGTTATTTCTTTTCTGACATTGTTAATTGTCATAGGAGAGATTATTAATCATAATAATATGCGAAATTACAATCCAATTGTGAATAACATTGTCTACAATAAATTGTAGTTGTTTGATTGTAAGGTTTTATTGTTCGTAATGTCATAAAAGGGTTAGTTAAACAACATTTATTTGAAGGGTTTTTCAACATAATGTCAAATAGCCCCCAAATAATACCAATTATTACTATAAATAAAATTATGATTGTAGTTATAGTCATAGGAGAGATTATGACAAGGTTTTATAAATTTTTTGCACAACTGTATCACTTGTTTTAAGAGCTTCTAATATTTCTTTTAAAGCTGTATCAACACTGAATTTATATTGTTGTACTAATGATAATATGTCTTGTAAATCGCCTTTCTCATCGTTACTATCTCCGTTGAGAATGGTGTTAATTTTTAATATGGCTTCATTGTAGTATTCATCCATAATAAGAGAGATTAGTTGTTTGTGTTAATGAAGCGTTTGATTTCTTGTTCACATTTTGAACAAACATTTTCCCAAGTTGGTTCATAATGTAGCCCATATTCCTCAATACATGTTGAGTAATAGGGAGAATGTTTCAAAGTACAATTTGGGCTTTTAATTCTCGGACTTACTAATGAGAGTAATTTATTTACTGAAAGTAAATTTAGTGGACCATATGTGGTTCCACCTTCTCCAAGATATAAGATGTATTTTACGTTGTTTACAAATCCGACATATTCAGACGTGTATTCATCACTATGATAAATATCCCATATTTTTTCTCTTAATAGTAAGATTTCTTTATAGGTTAGTAATATTGTTGCTAAAGCCATATGAGAGAAATTGAAGGTTATATTATTTAATCTTCTTCAAATCAATCTTCTTAGTAGGAGATTTCTTCTTCTTGGTGGTAGATTTCTTCTTCGTAGACTTTACTTTTCTTGATTTCGTTCCAAGTAATGCTTCTAAAGATGCATCTGTTTTGAAAAATGCGTATGATTCACATACTTCTCGCATTTTCTCGACTTCTTCGGACATTCCTCTGCTAGTAGTTTCACCCATAACTTCTCCTACTAACTCTATTGAGAAAGTAAGTTCTGTTGTATTGGCTTCATCTGCTCTAACAATGGCTGTATCTCGAATCCATTCAATCATAGATACTAATGGTCTACCCATTAACTCTGGTCTTATATCATAGATCTTCTGACCGAGTTCCTCATAAGTATTGATTTTGTTGTAGGTAAATTCTGGACTATCCTTTTCAAACTTATTCAGTTTTAAGGCAACAAGTTCACCGATACCAAATTTATCCAAAGGTTCGAAGTTTAGTACTCCGTCTCTAGATATTCGATCCCAAAAAGCCCCCTCAACTAAATCTGGTCGATTTGTTGCTGAGGCAACTATTTGTTTTCCTGTGAATTTGTCTTTGTTTTCAGACCATTTCATTAACTGTTGTTGAATTCCGCTGCTTACTCCTGAATCGCCTTGTGATTCACGACCAGAAGTAATCATATCAACTTCGTCAAAGAATAGGACTGCATAGCCACAAGAGTCTGCAATTTGAAATGCTAATTTGGCTTTTTTGTTTGATGCTCCAACTATTCCTTCTTTCAAGGAATTTAGCAAGAACACCAAGAAAATATAACCATATTTTTTCAGTTCATTTGCGACTGCTCCAACGAGCCATGTTTTACCTGTGCCTGGCACACCTACTAAAGCAAGGAAGTTTTTCATGAACTTTCTTCTATCTGGTCGTTTAACCATTTCGATTATGTAAGTTCTGATTATTTCTTTGTTTAGGGTATGCCCTGCAACATCATCAAGTGTATGAGACGTGTCTGGGATTTGAAGGAAATCATATTGATTAAGGATCTCTTCGCGAAATTTATTAAATGGTTCAATGTCGATTTCGACTTCAAACTCTTTCACGCTAGGATCTTCTTCTAATTCCAAAAGATGTTGTTCTCGAACTTGATATTCAATTCCTTTAAGAACAGCTTGTTCTAATTGAATTGAGTCTAGTCCAGCAGTATTCCCACCAATTGAGGTTATCAACTGTCGGTATTCCTGCTCACCACCGTTCCACTCTTCTCTAGGGATTGGTTTGATTTTAAACTGGATCATTGGTTCAGAATCAAGATATTCATCTTGTTTCTCTTCCAGCAATCCTGCTATAATCCATTCTCTTTGTTCTGGTTCTGGGAAAAAACACTTATGTGTATAAGCATATTCTTTCCTTAGTATCCTTTCGTTAATATCCTCATCATCGAGGGCAAAAACTACTAGGTTTGAGTATCCATAAATCAGTTCTTCATCTGAAGATTTCTCTTTGAATTTAACATCGCCAAAAGATTTCCCACTCGTTAACGCATTGATACTATCATCCAACAAATCATAAGCACGAATGAGTGCATCGTTGCTTTGAGGATTAGTAACATTTCGTGGAAAGATACTAGGTGATGAATTTACATTGACAAAGAAGAAAAATGGAAGTCTTGAACCAAAAAACCTAATGAAAGGAATTATGTCAATATTATTCTTCTGTTTGGTTGCCATCTGTTTCAATGCATCAAGACCTGTAAGGTTTCCCAAATTCAGTCTTTTTGCTATTGTAATTAATCCATCTTCACTCATATCCCCTTCGTAAAGGTGATTGATTGAATTTAACTCATCGTATGCTTTCGCTGATGCGTAGGAGTAGAAAACTATGAGGCGATCTTTGAATTCTCCTGCATAGGTTTCTTCTGGTACTCTTGGAGACAAGTAATCTACTCCAGCATCGAAATTAGTTTCAATGCCTTCGGTAGCTGATATGCTAATCATTGCAATGTGATCTAGATCACCTTCTTGCATAACTTGCCCAAAAACAGATTGCACTGATCGGAAATACGCTTTTGCGTCTACTCCAATAAATGCAAGTAGTGGTGACCTTGGTGATGCTAGAATTGCTTCTTTAATATCAGTCAAGGTCTTATTGTCATATTGTGACATGGGGAGAGACTATAAGAGGAAAAAAATGCTAAAATACTCATCCTGGGGGTAACCCATTATTTTCATAGCATCATTCACCATCGCGTTTACATCTTGTTCATAAGATATATTGATGTGGATTGCGGAGCTAAAAGACAATGCAATTGTTGCAATTGTTGCTTCAACCACATCATAAAGTGATGCTGTCTTAGTCTGTGTAGTTAATTCTATGCCATCTGTTCGAGCTATATCCATTTTAATAAATCTGTCATTGATCCTTTTTAGTGGACCACGAAACCTTGTTTTCGGATAAACAATGGTTAATCCAAATTCATTTGCTGAAATGAATGTAAATGGTTCGTATCGATATATTTCGAATATTGTTCGAACAAATGATTGATGATAAGGATGAAGGGATATGAGATGTTCTCTAAACTCAAATATTTCATCCATACCAAAATGGGTGTGTTTATCATACAAACCCACATTTATTTTTTGTATTTCATCATCAAACACAGGAGAGAATTTCGGCATAAGTGTGATTACCGAATAAGCTCTTTTTTGCGATCCGATTGGGGAATAGATTTTTCACCAATCATTTTAATATCCACAGAAATCTTATCCAATGGGAGTGATCTCACTTTTACTGGAATTGTCTCTGGCATACTAATTCGCATTTCTCGAAGTCTTTCTAAGAGCTTCATAAGATTTATTTATGTGGGATATGACTCATAAACTCGTATCCCACATAATATTGATGTAATGACATCTACAATTATAGCACTGTCATTACACAGTTCCGCAGCCCCTATGCTGCCATTCCAATAGTTCGGCACGTCATTGCGAGTGTTTTATGCCAATGTATGCGTTTGGGGCGGAGAGAGGATCTATTGATCCTTATTCGTAAGAAAAAACATTTCAAATATATTAGTATTACATATGTTAATTATATGAAATTATATAATCCATAATTTTTCTCAATTTTTGTTGTGTTCATATTTTGCACTTCATACTACATTATATCACTTGCAATTTCAGTTTGTACTGCTGAAACTGCTCGTTTATTCTATTCATATGAAGGTAGAATGTGGGATATTTATCTTTGGATTAACCTCCTAAGATATTTATATGGCAGTATCCCAAGCCAAATCGTTAGTTGTATACAGTACATCAACTCTACTTTCTACAAGATCATGTAAGATCTGCATGTGTAGATTTTGAGCTGTGTATACAAGAGAGGAGTTTATTTAGAGAGGAGGTCATAGCATTTTCTACAAATATAGCCTAATCTATCAGTATCATGTTTATCAACTGAAAATGCTTCGTGATCGGGTCCATTATATGCATTGCATTGTGAACAACGATAGCCTGCTTCTCTAATATGCCATTTTGGGTGAAGTTTGAATTTCAACCATTTTGGTTCTGGAGGATTTTTATTTTCATCCATAGGAGAGATTACTAGAAACTACTAGTAAACTGGTAGTCGAGGAGCATTTGCTATCCTTGACCAGACACGATTATCTTCAATATAAAAATATAGTGTCGCATTATTTTTCCAAGCAACAAATTTCTTTTGTCCTGTTTTTTTATAAGTTTTATAAATTTTTTGAGGATCACAAATTTTGTTGTTAGAAGGACATCCTAAAGAAACATAATCAAATTCATTAAGTGCTTTTCGGATCATTTGCATCTCATTCCACTCTACTTCGGTTAAACCTGTTTTAATTGCCCACCACCACAATAATGCAGTGATTGGAGCCAAATAAAAAATCCATTTTTTAATTTCATAGCCATTTAAGACTAAAATTATGTTTACCATCATTGGTAAGGTGTTCCAAAGTAGGATGAGTATTGCTAATGTTGGGTTTATCATTTTTTTTTCACCTGCTTGTTATCCCATTTGGGGGAATAAGCGTTTTCCTGTTTCTGTTAAAACATTTGAGAGAGCCTCGCATTCGGGCTTGATTGTGTGATATTAAATGAAAATTATAACTGCAATTGTTTTTGAGTATATAATATATGCCTTTTTGTATCAATAATAATTTTTTGAAATTCTTCTTCTTTCAAAGGTAATACATAACTCTCTTCTGTGCATTTAATAATGGAATTGAGTGTTGGTAATTGATAAGGATGGAATTTTTCCTTTTCTATTATTTTTCTTTTCAAATCATCAATCAAATACAGAAGAACTGCAATTGTTTCTCTTTCACTAATTTTTTCTTTGGTCATTTATTTCACCTTTTCTATAATTTTTTCGAATAATCGCCTTATAGATAGGAGAGAGCCTCGCATTCGGGCATGTTATGTGTGTGCGAATTGTTTAAGTTTTATTACGATTCCTTTGTTTCATTAGTACTAAGCATCCATGACAAAGTTCTCTATCAGCACAGTGGCAACATGGATCTTTAAATAAGCAAGTGTTAAGAATATCACCACAATTGCATATTGTGCTCGATAATTCCTTAGTCATTGGTTTATTAAACCTATCATTTGATTTTTGTATATATTCATCACTTGTGGATTTTTCTTTTCTCCAATGATATTGTTGAGTGATAAAAATATTAATTTTATCATTTATAGGTTGTCTTGCGTAGAAAAGACCTTTGTGCCATGTGTCATCTGTATGAGTATCTTCTCTGCATTTTATAGTATGATTGTCTATAACAATGGTCGCTTCACATTTTGGTTTTGGAGATTTTTTATTTTCATCCATAGGGGAGAGCCTCGCATTCGGGCATTGTGTTTTAGATACTACATAATTCAATTAGTTTGATTGCGGGGTGTTTAAACCCACAATCTAAACAGATTATTGTGTCTCCATCTTTTGTAAGGATAGCATGACATATCCTACATTTTACATAATTCCAAAACTTAGAATTTGTAATATAAATAGGATCATATATTTGTGTAGTTTCCATTTGAATCAGTTCCGTTTAAAACTGCAATTATTTCAGATTGCATTCTTTTTTGGAATTTCGTATAATATAATTGATCGATTAATGTCAACATGAGGAGAGAACTTAAACTATTACCAATTATCTTAATTCACCCATATCCCAAGGCTCATACTCAGATACATTTTTGGGAGTATCTCTTAAGTAAGCTATTTCTGCCTCAAGTTCTTCAATAGTTGAAGTATTGATCTCTGTAACATAGGTGTTTAAACCTATAAGTAGATCTGCTTCTTCAAGTAGTGATTGGATTTCATCTGCGTCTGATTTGACGGTAATAGTTTCGAATTTTTGATCAATGATTGTACTCATGTGATTGTTCAACTCAGTATGAATATTTGTTATTCATTCATACCATAGAGAGCCTCGCATTCGGGCATCAATAATTGGTGAATATATTCTAGTAAAGAATATAAATGTCGTCTACAAATTCATCAATGTTCTCATTTGTAAGAGAAGCAAGGAATCGTAGTTCTTGATTGAATCTTTTCACCCTATCTTTGTTTGGCATTGCTACATACCTTTGATAGTGTTTACCCAATTGTTTTGGTCTATTTTTGTAGTGATTATCCTTCATTGGAAAATTGAAATTCCTTAGATTGATGTGAGTTTTAGCCTTGTGGATTGGGGGCATAATCACTTCTCTAAGTCCTTTCTTCAATGCAACTTCTGCTTTGATTACTACTACTAATAACGATGCATAAACCCTTGATTCTGGGACACAAGTTCTGTATCCATGTGATTTACAATGGTTCATTGCCCTGCTATTTTTAGGGTTCTTATTAGTATTGTGCTTGATTAGACCAAGCATATCGGTTTCGCTATATAAAGCGTCAATCATAGTGTCTTTTGTTACTGTGATGTTCATTTTTGTCACCTGCTTGTTATCCCATCATGGGGGAATAAGCGTTTTCCTGTCTTTTTAGGACATTTTAGAGTGCCTCGCATTCGGGCATCATTTGTTGTGAATTATACTACAACTGGAGCTACTGAATCAGTTATAGAAGCTATAGATGCTATAGAAGGCATTGCTATAAGTTCTTCTTCTTTGAAATCTAAATCCTTAATAAAGAATTTTAGGTTTCCTGTAATTCTATGCCAGTGGGTTCCAATTGGATGTTCGAAGTATGTTTCAACTGGCTCAACTTTAGTTGGTAGCTTCTTGTTCAAAAGCATCTCCTTGATTGCCAGATTTACCAGAGACATATTATCAAAGAATTCTGAAAACTCTTCTGCATTCTCCTTCTTTAATAGAATTTTTACTATTTCAGTTAAATCGACTTTAACTTCTCTCACTTTGTTGAATAATGTAACAACTGTTACTTTAAAATTCCAATAGTGTGTCCATTTGTCGGTTTCAAGGTTGGTTGAGTCCGTTGCTATTTTGTGGTCATATACTTCTAATAGGATTGTTTTTCGTTTTGCAAACATCTTTTTTGTCACCTGCTTGTTATCCCATTTGGGGGAATAAGCGTTTTCCTGTCTTATTAAGACATTTCAGAGAAATGGTAAGGTAATGAAAAAAATAGGAACCTTACCATTCTAACACAATCAAAGTTGATTGAGTGGTTATAACAGGTGTTTCAAACCTGTCGTGTGATAGATGAGGGATTGTAGACTTGCTTCCAGTAGCTTACGAGTCTGGAAATCTCTATCATCAAATGTTACCTCAGAACATTCTCCTTAGCTGTTTATCTCGTCTTTTGCTTCTTAAATTGGAGAGACTAAATAGGCCATGAAAAGTTAAAGTTAGGTGAACCTATTTAGAATTTTATAGGATAGTGGTTTGCAATCCTAATGTGAGAGAGACTTGTATTTCATCGACAAGTTATCACATTTATATTAACTGTTTTTTGTTTAATCTATAAAATGTGTTTTTGTATCATTATAAATGATCTTTTTATAATGGATGAGTTTTTGCTGATCATAGAGAAGCCATTGGTTATGCTTCTCCTATACTATATATTCGTTTTATTACTTAATAAGGTTTCGGTTTTTTGGTTGTTTTGGACTATAAAATCAACCAATTTGACAGTTTTCCCATCTTTTTATCTAAGAAAACAGTCGAATTTGCGGGTATGTGGCTTGAGTGCGATACTCATACCACTTCCCCCTATATTATATATACTCACCATCCTTATTAAAAGTATCGATTTTGTGGGTTTTAGAGCGATTCTACGAGTTTTCACTAGTAAAAATGGTGACTTTATTTTTTACAAATTGATAAATCTCTGCTTTATAACTCATTAAGAAATTTTCTAGTCCATTTTTATTAATAAAAGCTTGATATTTTTGTATAATTTCCTGTAATTCTTCTAGTCCATTTTCTGTAAAAGTAAAATTAACTGTTCTTCCATCCCTCAAATTCTTTTGTTCACATTCTATGTATCCATTATCTTCCAGTATTGGTTTTAATTTAAAATATCTATTCCTCTGAACTCGATATGGATTATCCAGATCTGTAATAATTTTAACTAATAATTTAGAGTTTACTGGATTTCCTACAAATAGAGAATGATAATACAGAATATAATGAAATTTCAGTTCACACCAATGCACTCTCTTCTTTGTGGTGATTGAGTCACAAAGCATACAGAGCAAATTATGTATGAACATATCAAATACTTCTCTTGTTTGTTTTTAAATCATGGCACTTTATTTATATATAACGGTTAGTTTAGCATTTATTTTCTTCCGTAGAGTGAAGCACGATAGATTAGGTATGAACTTGCAAGTGACCAGGCATTAATTGGTCTGGTTTCTTTTGTCTGATCCAGCTTTATAATCATGAAATCATAGTATGCCCTTACATCTTCTGATAAAGCTCTTGATCGACCAGAATCTTCTGGAGTAAATTTATTGATTTCTGCTAATAAAATGGGCTCATCGGAAAGAGGAATAATCTGATCAAGACCTTCTTTTTCTGATAATTGGTCAGCAGTCAATTTATTCAACTTCATAGATTTTTGAACTTTCTTGAGCATTTCGGTTGCATCCCTTTGAACTCTTTCTGGTGCATGTGTTCCACTTGATGCTTGTTCAAGATAAGGATCACTTAAATCCCTATATCTCAAACGATATTCTTCAATACCTGCCCTCATAGCTCCTTTGACTTCATCTTCAGTATAACTTTCTGTTGAGGAAGTTCTTGGATCTACATCAATTTGTCGGTCCATTCGTTCAATCTCTTTGAATCCTTGTGCTTTAAGACCATCAATATTGTCTTTATGCATCCGCATTTTACGTTCATCTCTCGTCTGAATACCTAAAGCAAAACCTCTGGCTTCAACCCCTACTGCGGCATCATATTTTTTCAGTTCTAATTTCTTCTGTCCTTTGCTATGAGTTACTTGTCCTCGAACTGCACTGTGTTTTCTTTTCTTTTTTGCCATGTTAATTCACCGTTACATTATTAGCTCTTCATCTATTAGGGTTGTATCCCTAACTGCGGCACTAATTTTGAAACCATATTGTTTACCCAATAGTTCCAATCCTTTTAGTTCGGCAGCCATTTCCTTATCTTCAAGAGAGCCTTCTCGAAGAGTTGGATCATCAAACCAATCAACAGCATTCTTTTTGGAACGAATGTGTTTCTTTCCTGCCTTCATTGCATCATTGTATTCCTTCAGAAATTTCTTATCGAAATCTATATCATTAACAGGGATTATTTTATTCCTTGCAGGTAGATTTGTTCTGCTTAGAACATAAATCAAATTACTTGCATTTGGATGCTCCTTTGGTGTCATCAATATTGATTCTTTTACTGAAGGATATTTTAGTAAAACTAATACGTCTGGAGCAGAATGAACTGACCACTCTCCATGTGTATGAATGTCATACAATGTATTTTTTGGTTGATCTGCATAAACATGTTCTTCTGATGCTTTAGGTTCGTATGTTACTACCTTATTCCTTCCTTCTTTTTGAAGTATAATACCCTTTTTCTCTGAAATTACTATCGATTGTTCTGGGAGATCTTTATGAGGTTTTAATGAATTTAATATCGATGCGACTTGATCTTGTTTCATAGAAGGAAGATCTCTAATTTCATTCTTTTTGCGAATGGTTATTTTTTCCTTCTTTTCCTTCTTTTTGAAAGGGGACCAAGGTGCTTCGTGAGAAGTAGATCTGGAATTACCTCTTTTGGAAACTACATCTTTATTTTTGTGATAATGGGATCTGCGACTCATTTTTAGCCTTACCTTGCTCTGGATTTGGCTTGGTCTTTTGCTTTCGATACATCTTTATCAATCGCATAACCAAACTTCTTAGACTTCTCATTGTATGAGACTGCTAAATGTTCATCTGCCTTCAAGTCTTTAATCATTTGTTGTGTCAAAGACGTTTTTTCGAGAGCAGTTTTTATGTCTGTGAATTGTTTTGAATTCCTTCTATCAAAAGTACCAAAGTGACCATCATCACGAATTGCTACAACAACACTATTGATGTTGTGGATTTGATCTGGTGTCATCGATTTCGTAGAGGTTTTGAGTGCTGTAACACTAACAGAGACACCTTCCTTCTTTTTCTTAGCTTCTGCTTCTTTAGCTTTTTTGCCTGTCTTTTCATGCTCTCTGCGAACCTTAGTAGCTTCTAATTTTTCAAGAATAATAGGTTTCTGTTTTTCTTCAACTGCATCGATAATTTCAGAAGTGGAAAGATTTTCTCTCATTTCAACATTATTAATAGGATGAGAATCTAATTCTTCTTGAACATCCTCTCTGATCTGCAAGATTTCTTGTTTTAATTTTGCTTTATCATCAAGTAGCCCTTGGGGAGTTGCCTCACCTCTTCTTTGATAATCATTAATTTCCTTATTAATATCTAGAATTTGTCCATTTATATCTGCAAGAGCTTGAGCATACTCTTTAGTTACTATTAGTTCAGTCCCATGTCTTGTTGGAGCTGTTTTTTTCTTTCTCCATTTCCTAGGATTAATTGAAATGTTATGAGTAACTTTACCTTTGGGTGAACCTCTTTTACTAACATTTCCTTTCTGGGATTTCTGATAGTGAGGTCTTGTTCTTTTAGACATAGTTAGTTCCTTGAATTAATATTTAAATACTCTTTTTAATAGTCTGTGTTTTGTTTATATTTTTACTAATAATAATTTTCATTCAATTTTCTAATTTGATTTCAGTGAATAATTCATTTATTTTAATATTTGGACGTTATTTATCTGGTTCATCTTGTTTTAATCTGATGAATAAGAAGTCCCCTTCCTTTAGGTGGGAGATGAATAGCTTGGTGATATAATTTACATTTATAATACACTGTCTGGACAGCATTTAATAATGATGAGGTCCTCAATTAATACGTGTTGGTGTATACCTATAAGTTTAGACTTTATCCCACACCTCAACAAATATTATTGCTTGAGGGAAATTTAGAAACTTGTAGACGCTTATACAATCAAATATTATCTTCAATTTCAAAAGGAAACAAATTATCCAAGGTGGATACTCAGAATTTCATACCAGAGTGGAAGAAAACCAATCCTTATTTGAAAAAGGTATATTCCAAAGTTCTTCAGATGGTCAACTATACTCTTTGGAGTAATGTTCGAGGTCTTTCAGAGAGCAAGAAAAAAAGTAATCGAATCGGTGGATTACGATTCAAAGGGAAGGGTTGGTATAAGACATTAAATTTCAATCAATCTGGTTTCAAGATTGATGAATCAAACAATAGAATTAAATTCTCTAAAATTGGTAATATTCGCACCATTATTCATCGTAAGATTGATGGAGCGGTGAAAGGGATAATAATTAAGAAAACTAATACTGGAAAATGGTTTGTCAATGTCCAGATAGATAAACAAGTAGCTCCTTTACCAGTTACTGGGAAAGATGTTGGATTGGATGTTGGGATTTCAAAATTTGTTACTGATAGTGATAAAAATGAATTTGAATATCCAAGAAATATAGATAAGACTCTTACAAAAATAAAGAAACAACAAAGAGAATTATCTGGGAAAAAGAAGGGGTCTAATAATCGCAAGAAAGTTAAACAACAACTTGGGATTATTTATGAAACTTTAGAAAATCAGAGAATTGATTTCTTACACAAGATGTCAACATATTATATCCGAAATTATGATCTCATTGCTCATGAAGATCTTAACATCACAAATATGTTACAATCCAAGAGGTCTAAAACTTTGAACAGACATATTTTGGATGCCTCTTGGGGTGAATTTTTCAATATGCTTAACATCAAGGCTGAAAGTGCTGGACGTAAAGTAGTAAAAGTGGATCCCAAGAATACAACCCCAAAATGCAGTGTGTGTAAGACCATAGTTCCAAAGAAATTATCAGACAGAACACATAATTGTAACTGTGGACATCTTGTCCCCAGAGATTATAACGCTGCACAAAATGTCTTATTTGATGCTTATTCCCTAAATGGGAATCGGAGAAAGGGACTTTCTTCGTTATTTGTGGAGAAGAATCCTCTGCTATTCACATTCTCATCCAATGAGATTGCGAGTGGTAAGATTTTTTGCTGAAGCAAGAAGCCATGTCCTAAAGGTCATGGTAGTTCACTAGGTTTGTTTTTGTTTAAATTTTTTTATTAATTGGTTCATAGAATTTATACCCCCATTCGGAAGGAAAACAATTATGAAGAATGTCCCCCATGCATATAACCATGCGTAGAAATCTGATGTTCTACCAAATATAGCCATAAAAACAAGGTAATTGTAGGTCGCATGGAATATGATAGAAAGTATTATTCCTATTGGGATGAATTTTTTATGATGAGTAATAAAATAGTAATTAATATACACAGCAGTTACATGGATAAAGAAAACTCCAGCAATAACTCGATCCATTAGAATTTCAACACTCTCTTGATAAGTTGAATATTTTACATACAACAGGTTTTCATAAGAACTGAAAAGACCACCTATAAGAATTGCAGATATTATTCCTAGTTTACCAAATGTTGGAAGAGGATATTTTTTATCTTTAATTATGTAATTTTTTACTGTCAGATGCATCAGAATGAAAAGCCCTACTAGTTTTGTTAGCTCTTCAATTGATGCAGCAAGCAATGTAAAATACCAAGTATATTTTTCGAACCCAGAAACTTTTAGTGCCATTATCTGATTGAATTCAACCATTGCGTTTGTTTCCCATGCTAATGCCCAGAGATAAACCAAATATGAAATTATGAAGCTTAATATTATAATGGGGAAAATGGGGGCAGAAGGTTTCTTCTTATAAAAATAAGGAAAGACAACACCCAGAGCAAGAAAACCAATGAAAAAATGCGTAATGAGAAGTTCTGGCTCCACAATGATAGTCTGAACTATATAGTATAAATATTCTATTATTTTATTTATTTAGAAAAACTTGATACTTGATTATTTCATGAGCTGATTTTTGTCTATTTCGTCTGATAATAATTTGATAAAAATAAGTTAAACCACCTGCTTTTACATGTGCTTTGCCTACTGTACTCAAATCTTTTAAGCTTGGAGTGATTTTTTGTTCTCTTGTTTTTATTTCCCCATGCAAACCAAGACCTGGAACACCCGCATCAATTGCTTCTTGATTCTTGAGATCAGATTCGAATTGTCCTGCAATAACTTGCCACTTGAGTTCTTTGTCAAATTTGGGGATTATTGTTTCACACCAATGACCTAATTGTTCTCTTCTAACAATCTGGACAAAACCTCTTTCTTCATAAGAATTCCAGATATTATTTTCACTAATGCCTAATTCAGATGCAATTACTGCTGCTGGCTTTAATTTTACTAGATAGTCAAAAGTTGGTTGCCAATGAAGAGTTCGTTTATATTTTGCTTTATCTTTTCTTGGATAAGGATTTTCAAAACCGTAGTTGAATGCATCTGCCAGAAATTCTATTGGAAGAGGTCGAGAATATATTGTCTTAAAATAAATATCTCCTTTTTCTAGTTTCTCTGTAATTGCCAATGGAGTTACGGTGGTTTCTGGTTCTTTTGCCTTCCATTGTTGGGTTTCCCATGCCAGATCAGCACTCTCCAATAACATTTTCAAATCTGTGCTTGGAACCCAATATTTACCACCCTCTAAACAATAATTTTCTTCTGTTAAAGTTGACTTTATTATTCCACAAGTTTTCCTACCGAGTTTAATATAACTCGTTCCTTTATATGATTGATCTTCTAATTGCAAAGGTAATTTCTCGGTTATATCATCCAGAATTTCATAAGCCTGTCTTGGGTGTTCAGATCTAAATAATCTAACACTATTCAAATTATAGGGTAACGATTTGTAAACTACTGCATGTGCATTCCTTCTACTATTAATGTCTATAATATACCAATCTTGTGCATTGAAAATCCAGATTATTCTTCCTGTTTTGTTCCCATTTTCATCTTTATGTTTAATAAAATGCCGAGTATTATGAAAGGTTTGTGCAAATAATCTACGAATTTCTTTTGTACAATCTGTCCCGAATTGTGACAGTAAATCATCGTGAACTATTATTTGGATAGGTTTGTCATCCAAAATATCTCCAAAATGCTGTTGCCTTTGTCCAATATAGACTCCAAGTACAGCAAATAAATCCTTAGTTACATAAACAGAAACATTCTCTTCACCATATCGTTTAATACCATTTTCAATTATCCAGTTCGTTAGTTCTGTCTTAGCAGCACCTTTTTCACCCAGATTAAAGTCCAGAAATTCTCCTGCGGAGGATCTATCCTTATGTTGCTTGGTTCCAATAATTTGTTCCAATGGTGGAAATAATCTATCCAAATATAATTCTGTTAAATCATTATGCCATTCCAGATCTAACCTAGTTTTTTTTTGCTTTTCTCTAGGAATGTTACTCAGGCTCATCTTGTTCAAACGCCTTTATTAATTTCGAGAGTATTGATAATGTACTGTAAATCATGCTTGCATCTTCCAATGGAGACAAGTCAATATCTGCCACTAATTCATTGCCTACCTCAAGAAGTTTTTGATTTGCCTGTACATATTTTGCAACAAGAGATTCTAATCTAATTATCATCCATTCAAAAATTGATTCTAAATAGAATAATACTTCCTCTATTTCATTGATGAAATCTCTTAACTTTACTAAAGGCATATCTCCATCAATCTGACGCATTTCCTCAAATTGATCGATAACTGATTGAGTTATCCTAACTAAAGATGAAGATCTAGTAAATAGATCCCTAATTACTATCTTTGTTTTATAGGCCATTGGAAAAGAGCTTATTTCAACCAACTCTTTACTTTTATTATTAACATTCCAAGGTGGCTGCTTTTTGGAATGTTCTCTACCTCTGCTTTGACTTGAGGCATACCAAGTACATCATTTTCTGTCCTAAGTTGTGTTTGATCAATAACAAAGAAGTCTTTAGTCCCAATTTTCTTTACTAGATTCTGAAAATTTTTGACTCCAATTCTTTCTTCTATTCCATCAATTACTTCTTTATTACGTTTATTGATATTATTAGTTGCCCCTACTCCTTTCTTTCTAACCATGTCCAGTTTATCGATTACTTCATCGATTCTATTATCTGCATGGTCAGCAAAAGCTAATATTTGTTCCAATGTCTTTGCCCAAGAAGAGATTGCTCCATCTTCCGTAATAATCATCTCTATAATAACCTCGAAATTCTTCAAGAGGTTTGTTGCCCTATCACCCAACACTTTTACTTCTGCGTTTGCGTCACTGATAGTGCCTCTGAATTCACCTTCCCAAACCTCTTTAGCAATTGTTGCTTTGTTCAGATATTGAGTGAATTGCTCATTTAGTTTTTGAGCATCTTTTATGCCCATATCGTATGCGTCTGTAAACATGTTGTGTATCCTAAAAACAAAATATGAGTTCAATGCATGATGAATAGCTAAAATATATTTTCTTATTACCGATTCTACTACCCTATCTGGTTGAACATCCCCATCGAAACGAATTCGATGGTCTTCATTTTGCAATAATTTCTCATATTGCAACCATGCGTATTGAAATGGATTCTTATACATTAATCCAACTTCAACCATGTCTCTCCCATGAATTGTCATGTCCGTATTTCCCATCTTATCTTTACTTATTTCTAACTCTTTGAAATTAGAAGTGACTCCTGCTAAGATGGCATTATCATCACCCATTCGTTGTGATGTTCGACCATAAGCTTCGTCACTATATCTAAGAAGATGGGTTCTCATTCTAGCTAAGAATAATTTTCCTGCCACTGTGTTTCTATGGAATCTGGTTTTTTTCTCCCTAATTTGCTTAGCTACATAATCTTCTTTCTCTTCATCCCATACTTGTTCTTCCCTTAAATCATAATAAAAAGATCCTTTTGCGTTTCTCCATCTATCTGGAGAAAATTCATTTTCTACATCAAATAAATCTTTATTGAATGCTGCTTCATGTGCTCTTTCTTCTGCCAAATAACTTTTTGTTAGTCCAGAATCACCTATATGAATCCCATCTACATAAGTAGGATACATAAAAGAAGATGCTAATCGTTGAAGTTCTTCATTTCTTTTGGATGATGACATTATTTTGCCTCCTTCCTTGCTCTTTGTCTTTCTTTGACATTATCAAAGAAACGGAAGCTATCTGGATCTATCCAATCTTCATCAAGATATTCTGATGCCATCCCTTCTGCAGATGGATAGAATTCTTTCAGTTTCTTCAGATGACCACCATATTGTTGATATTGCAATTCAGCTTCCATCTCCATTCTCTTTTCTCTCTCATCTGAATATTGCCTCCAATATTCAACTGTTTGTCCATAGAAAACACTTTGAAGAAATGCAACTGGAGCTGCATGATCAAGATCAGCGTATGCAGCACGATAAACCATTCCTTCCTCTCCAGAAGGTCTTTCAATAATTCTGAAAATACTATTAACATCAATTGGTTCACCATCTTCTAAATCTGGATCTATAAGAATAATGCCAGTTCCAGTAAAAACTTCTACTGCACCAGAGCTAGGTGCAACTTCTTGAATTTCTATATTCAATTGGTTTGTAAAATTAGCATATAGGTCCTCATGAAGTGGATAGCGTTCTATCCCCCAAAGTAATCTTCTCCAAAAAGAAGTCCTAATTCCAATGTAAGGTCTAGATGCATCATCAAGATATTTATGGAAAATTACCTGTTTGAAAGTTTTTGGGGGTTCAAACCATCCCAACATGAATACTCCATGTTGTTGTGACATCAATAAAATGATGAGAGATCTAGTTATTGCAAATACCCAGAAAGGAAATGCTGTGTAAATATTAGTGAAGAATATTGTAAAAAATAATTTAATAATTCCGAATAATAATTCAAAAATAAAAATGAGTATACTTAATATTCGATCCAAAACTATTCCTGCATCTCCTGTTTGAAAAGCAACCACTATAATGTAAATTATGATACCTAATAAAATTAATTGGAAAATTCGTTTTATCATTTTTGAATTCTCAAAAATTATTTTATACCAAAATATGTCTTTGAAATGATGGAGAGTTGCATCTGCTCGGATCGACATTGCAGCACCTCTATCTGCCCATCCATCTGTTCCTTGACCTACATCCTCTCCAAGAAATTTAGCTTCATATTTTTGATTGGATAAGTCTTGTTCTGACATTATAATGCATCCGCCTTGAATAAATCTTTCGGTTGAATATGTTTATTCTTCTGCTTATTATAAGTAAAATATAAAGTTGCAACCAATGTTATCATTACTTCCATAATAATGACAATTAAATTCCCTGTTGAATATTTTGCAACAACTGCTTCATCATCTATTCCATCATTGATGCCAGGGGGTGCCAAAAGACCTTCCCCCCAACGCATGAAAACATAAAGATAAATTTCTCTTCCTGTCAAGTCTCTGACATAAATATGCCAGTATAAATCACCATAAAGCGATGTGTCATCAGAACGAACAAACCAAGGCCCAAATGATTGTGTCCCAACGACTTTTCCTTCGTCATATGGAATTGCATTTGCTTCTTCTCCTTTCAGATCAGAATGGGAATCTATTGCTTGTATATAATATGAAACATCCTCATTAACAATTACTGCAATTGACATCTCCCAACCTCTCGCTTCTGAATTATTTGCTAATTCTGATGCAATAAGTAAGACAAATGGAGTGGATCCCATATAACCAGATTCGGTATAAATTTGAATTCCTTCACCAGTTTCTCCTGCTTCAAAGTCAGCAGATGAAAAAGATGGAAATAGTAATAAAAATAATAATACTATCGGAAGGAATAATTTGATTCTCACATATTAATTTAGTGTACGGTATTTTATTAATGTAGTGCTTTTATTATCATCGCTTTGGTAATTTGCGTTTCTTTCTTGATGTAATCGTTGGTAGAGGTGATTTTTGCGGTGGTTTATTCTTGGAGTACACAGGAATTCCTGCTCCACCCTCTCTCCGCTGTTGTGGAGTTGGAAGTTTCGTAGTTTTTTCTATCTTCACTTTCTTCTTCTTGAAGAGATTTTTAATGCTTACAAGGTTCCCAAACAGAATAAATGCCGCAATAACTACAACTACTACACCGATGATCCAATATTTATAATCTGTCCAGACTTGTACAATCCATATTTGAGCTGTTGCTAACCACCCTTGATCTGAAAAGGGATCAGTAGAACTTTCAGAACTATATGAATATTTTTGCAATTTGAAAATTTTATATCCATATTGTACTCCACATGAAGCAGGATTAATCGCACACAAAGTAGAATTGATTCCATCCCCGCTTAAACCACCAAAATCTTCCTTATTTCCTTCTCTATATTCAACATCTTCTGCAAATACTTGAACTGTTGTTGTTTCTGAATTTATTAAGACTTCATCTGTTGAAACTCCCCAGACACGTATTGCATATTGACCCGCAATCACCCAGACTCCATCAACAATCTGGTGTGCTGCAACACTTACTGATCCAGAGAGTTCGTATTCTTCTGAAGTTATATTGAAAAGATACATATCAACCTCAACATCTTCATCTCTTTCACTTACAAAAGTTGCTCTTACAAGAGGCAATTCAATTACTAAATGAGTATACTCCCTCATATCTGTTTCATTACGGAATAGTGGGTAATCCCATTTGTCTTTGATAGTAATGTTATGAAGGTACGTTGTAGAACGAATAAATAAATATCCATCATAGATTACAGTATAATTGATATTTGCTGTTGTTTGTTGTCTTAAATCATCTGGGAGTAAAGGAGTGATGAGAACTTCGTCAACATATACATTGAATGATCGCATATTTATTTCATTTGATGCAATTTTCAATCCAGGTGAGTTAGGAAGAACTTCGTATGTTGCAGAATAGTAATTATCAACCCAATAGTCAAATATGTAAGTATTTGTGAATGTTGAGCCTGTTGAGTTGGTCCAACTAATTATTACTGTCACGTTATGGAAGCCCCCTGCTGTTGCTTTTGTTATTCCAAATAATCCATATACTCCCAAAGTCTCATTGTCTGTTTCAACTCCATCATGTGTTATCACAATAGTTGTATTTTCATGATTGGAACTTGCTTCTACTGCATATGTATCTGCATCTAATTCGAAAAATCTGACATCTGTTTGAAGAATTCCTAAATCATCAGCAGTAATAGGATAAGTAAATGTTCTAACGATTGATTGGCTTTCCAATACACCATATTTCTGAACATCTTTTGTCACATTAAATATTACAATAGATTGAGTAATGTTTGCAGGAATATCCCAAACAATATTGTCTGATTCTGTCCATTGTCCGACATAACCAGATTCATCCCAAACTGATATGGTTGCATCCCCATGATTGGTCACTACAATTAGAGAGATGTTATTGGATCCAACATCCCACATGTAACTATAAATTCCCAGATCTGTTTCTTCTGAAAGTTCAATTGCTATGTCATCATCAATATCAATAGGAGTTGAAGCCAGAAGAATTGTTGATCCGTCTGATGCCAGAACTCTGTAATCATAGGTTCCGTTATATAACATAATGGCTCTGAATGAATCCAATCCAATCCAATATCCAACTGATTCTGACCAACTTGCACTAGGTATTTTTAATTGTACAAGCAGAGATTGAGATACTTGGTTACTAAAGAAAATTTCATGTGCATCAATTATAATTATATGAAAATTATCATATGTAACTCCAATTTCATTATTGACTGTATTTCCATAAGTATCATTTATGAAAATATCCACTGTTGAGGTCATTTCACTGAAATGTATAATATTATCACCCAATGCAGAATATGGATCTGAATTAAATCTATAATATGATGTGAATGATTCGAATGGGATATATTGGCCCACAGCATTTTGGAAACGAATATACATATTACCTTCACCAGTTACAGTGTATGAATATCTTTGAATTAATGTAGTCAATTGAGGTGAGTAGTCATTATTAATATTTTTGTAAAGGGCATATTCAAATATATGACTACCCAGAGTATTGTTTTTTAGAATAATACTAGTTCCATTATTAATACCGAGATATACATCATCTAACCAAACTGCATATTGTTCATTAGAATTTGGTGTAATTTGGAAATATGTATCTGTCTCTAATGGCGGATTGGAAGTATCGGCATCAATTATGTGAACGAAACCAACATAACCATTTACAACATACCCCTCATCAAATAGCAGACCTAATCCATTTACAGTCCAAGGTACTAGGTATTCGACATAATTTACTCCCACACTAAGTCCATTGAACCATACAGCATTCCAACTAGCTGAATCTGGGCGATAGAGATATAATCTAACATTGGTAGTTCCAGATAATGTGATCTTGATAGATATTGTTTGTCCCGCCTGTATATCAGAAGAATAGGAATTCATTTGTTGAATGGTTCCTCTTACGACTGTTCCATCAGTTTCTAAGTACATTGACCCATCCCTCCATTCACGAACATTGAATTGACTTCCAATAAAACTATAATCCCATCCTTGAAGATCCTCATCAAATTCCCATGATCGTCCTACATCATATGTTTTACTAACAAGAAAAGTGTGATCAATTAATAATGTTTCATTCCCTTCAAGTGTTGTCAGATCATGAGAGTAAAACGTGAGTGCCAATGACGAAATGATCCCTGTCCAATCAGGATCACTTGATAAATCTATTTCAAAGACTTGCCAATTAGTTGATGTACTGTAAGTTCCATCAAAAATAGCAAAGAATGAAGTTGATCCCGATTTTATCTCGGATAATTGTGTTGTATTTATATCTTCATTTCCCATTACTCTCAGTTGTAAGTGAGTATAGATAGAGGTATCAATATCGAGATTGGTAAATTCAAATTTTGCATAAGCTAATGTTCCATCTGCAATCCAAGCCAATGTTCCATTATCGGTCGATGAGTAAGTTCCGTCACCAATATCTGAAATGTTTTCTGTTGTTTCTTCTGAAAAATCCCAATAATTTTTTTCTCCGCTTTGTTTTGTCTCGTAAGAATAAGGAGCATATCCAGCACTCAATGGAGTGAAATATGTTTTTTGAGGCATAATAAATTTGATATAATCCCAATAAACATAAAGACCAGATGAATAAGCATAATGACCAAATGAGAAACTGTTGAGTTTATCTGGATCTCCAATAGTTACAGTATATTCGCTTAACTGATAGGTGAATGTTGTAAATTCGTTTAGAATTACTAAATTACCAATATCGAAATAAATATGTCCATCGGTGTCATATAGTATATTTCTAATTTGCCAACCAGAACCAGTAAATTCACTATAAACTCTAAATGATAATAAAAGATTGTCATCATATGTTTTCAATGTGGAAAGAGTTTTTGTCATTGAAACTGTAGAAGAAGCGATAGTTGTTATTTTATATGTATCCACACCATTAAAATTTTCATATACACCACCACTAAATCCTTCATCTTCACTAAAATCAATTTTATCATCAATAAATCCATTATCAAACCAAGAATCAGAAGACCACCATCTATTTTCATATTCTCTAGTATCTAGAGTTCCTTTGAAGGTATAGCTGGCGATTCCATGTTCATTTGTTGTTAGAGTTTGCGATGTTATTTCTATACCTGTAAATCGTTCCCTAAGCGAATATTCCACATCAATGATAGGTAGAGTTGGATTGATGTATCCATCCCAAGAAATAAAACTAGAAGAAAATTGATATTGTTGGTTTTCAATTGTCTCAATTTGTCCAGATGCCTTCCAAAGACGAATATTATCGATTATGAATTCTCCCTGCCATGAATACGCATCAAATCTTATCCAATCGTAAATAGAGTTATCAAACAAGAAATAAAAAAAGTAAGAATGCCATTTATTTTTTTCTGTTGTTGCATCGAAAATTATATCTACGTCATTAATTGATGGTTGAAAATAAACAATATTATCAGAGGCAATAATATAGTAATCAAAACTAATATAGTATTCACCAGAATCTAATTTGTTGAATTCTAAATAATCTGTTGTTGCATCTGTGCTGTTGATGATTAAGGCATATTCTCCATCAGATACAATATTACTGGTTATACCTACATTTTCAAATTTGTTTGAAGGGTTGTCTGTCCAATCATCCATCCCATTTTCAAATGAACCATCAAACATATAATCAGATGTTATATCTTCTAATGCCATTATCTGTTTTTGTCTTTGATAATCAGAGCCATATCCTTCTCCCGAAAAAGCAGTAAGAACGTAATCTGCTCCTGCATAGATTGTTGTATAATTATAATTATTGTCAGTATAGGAACCTAAAGTGGTTTCCACTACATTCAGAGTAACATTGGACCAGTGTAGTGGTAATGAGAATTCGAACCAATCCATGTTGTTAGTTGGAATCACCCAGATAACGTGTTTGATAATAAACGAATCAATATATTTGTAATATGATCTGACTTCATAGGTATTGGACTCAGTTGTTAGGTGAATTGTCTCGCCCTCATACCAAATCCCAATAAACACTGGTGGTTGTCCTTCGGGTGGAGTTATTAATGCAGCATTGGAATAAGTAGTATTGAACCAGAGAATATCTGTGGCATTCTGGAATTTTAATGCATAGAGTACAAGTACACCCAATTCATTATTTCTTACTGATTGAATTGAAGTCCCACTCAATACAAATGAACCAGATCCAATATTGGTATTGTTCTCATAAGCAGTATAGGTTCCATCCTTGGTTGCAGTTACAAATGTTTGCACGTAGACATCAGAAAGGGTAAAAGATTGCACGTTGACTAGAAAAGCTGTAATAGAGGCTATGATTTCATAATTATATATTGCCCAAATTGTAGGTATTTCTAATAGATCGGTTATGGCTAAGGCATCATACAATACAAAAAGAAACTCATGGGTTCCAACAGTATTATTTTTCAGAATTATATCAGTTGGGGTTTTTATTCCCAAGTAAATATTATCCTGCCAGACTGAATATTTATTTCCGAGATCTGAATTGATTTGTAAATATGTATCGGTTGGTGTTATTATGTCTATTGATGCATCTAATGATCTCACATAGTCAATATAATATCTCATAGCACCAAAGTTATAGTCCCAAATTGTTAGTCGATCATAGGTCAACCCATCAATATTATGGTAATAACGATATATATCAAATCCATCTTTTATTCCCACTAACTGCATACTTGTGATTGTCAAGTATTTGATATTTATTCCATCAGATTTGAATTCAAATGATAGACTATCAACACCAGAGATATGTTTTATTTTAACCTCAAATCCAATTGATGTTGTCAATGGTTGAGCTTCATCAAAAATATATACCATACCCCCCCAATTATTTGTGATCGCAAGATCAACTACACCATTTTCGATTGTGAGTGATTCTCTTGCTCCATCATATAATGTTGTCCAACCATTGAATCCTATTGATTCATCAATATCACCCCATTCTTCATTGAAGTCAAATGAATATCCACTATCTTGGGTTTTGTGTACTAAATGAATATAATCAATATTGAAGATTATTGTAATACCAGTTATAGCGTATGCATAAAATTCTATGTTTGTCTCTGTTGATGACCAATCAGAATTGGTTGGAAATTCTAAAGTATACCATGTATCATTTGCTGCGAGGGATTTTGTATCAGTTATTGCAGTTGCACCATTAAAAAATAAGAAACCCAAACCCAAACCTGCTGTGTTTGGAGTCCTTATTCTAATTTGGATAACATTATAAAAATCAGCATCAACTGATATAACACTGATGCCTCCAAAGAAGGCAGTAAGGATTGAACTATCTGAAACATTAAGATAGCCATTCTCATTAACAATAGTTGATCCCACATTACTTTCAGTGTTTTCAGTTCCCTCAGAGAAATCAAAATAATTATCAGACCCATCATATTTAGTCTCATAGGAATAAGGGGCTGATCCTGCACTTATAGGGGTGAAATATGATTTTTGTGCCATTGTAAGTTTGATATAATCGAATGTCACTTTTATTGGATTTGGTGTGTTTATTCTTAATCCAACACTGGTTGACATGCTACCATTCCAATTAGGTATAATTAAATCAGAAGATAAATCAAATGATATTAGGGAATATGTTGTTGAGATATCTAATATGTCTACCACTTCAGTATATCCTAAAGCTGTAAAATATAAGTAAGAAATATATGATCCGCTACTAATATTTGAGTTCATATAAAATGAGAATTTATCATATATATCGGCATCAATTGTTAACCCACCCCTATGAATTGCTCCAACTGTTGTGGCTTCACCAACCATAGTACCATCCACATTACTTATTGCATAATTATTAGCATTTTGCCAACTATCAATATCCTCATCAAAATCCCAATAATCACCCAATTCCTGCAAAGAGTAATCTAACCCATACCAAGACCACCATTCATTAGTGTATTCTTTTGGTTCCAAAGTTCCCTTGAAAGTATAACTGGCAATACCATACTCATCTGTGGTCAGTGATTGTGAGATTATTTCTGTGTCTGCAGTTCTGTCTCTTAAACTCCACTCCACATCAATGTCTGATAGAGTTGGATTCATATATCCGTCCCATGAGATAAATTGTGCAGAGAACGTATTCTCTGAATAGGCAGTATTTTCAATAGACCCAGATGCTTTCCAAAGACGAATATTATCAATGAAAATTACACCGTTTGCAGTTGGATCGTCAAAATTTAATATTATTTGACGATTAAGTCCGTCAGTATCTCCATCTAAAGTAATAAACGAATTAAATGTATTCCACCTATTCAATACGTTTGATGCACTTGCAACATCCATTATATCCCATCCACCATTGTAGGTATAAATTTTAAATGTAAAATCTATACTTTCAATATAGTATGCAAAACTAATATAATATTCACCTGCATCTAAAATTGTTATTTTGTTCAGATAAGCATAATATGAATTTTGTTGGTCTAATCTTAAACTAAAAGAACCATCATAGACAATGGAGGAATTAATAGAAATAGTTGTAAATGGTTCAGCTATACCCCCAAACCAATCACTAAATCCTGTTTCAAATCCTGGATCAGTTAAATAATCGCTTGAAATATCTTCAATTGCGAGAATTTGTTTTTGTCTTGCGTAATCATATCCATAACCTTCTCCCGAATAAGCAGTAAGAACGTAATCTGCTCCTGCATAGATTGTTGTGTAATTATAATTGTTATTAGTATTATCACCCAAAGAGGTTTCAATAATATTTAAGCTGACATTGGACCAGTGTGTCGGCAATGAGAATTCTAGCCAATCAAGATTATTTGTTGGGATTGCCCAGACAACATGTTTGATAATAAATTCGTTAACATAAACATAATATGATTTGATGTCAAAAGTATTGTATAGACTGTCAATAATATGAATTGTCTCGCCCTCGTACCATACCCCAATAAATACTGGTGGTTGTCCTTCGGGTGGAGTCGCTAGTGCAGCATTTGAATAGGTAGTATTGAACCAGATCACGTCAGTATCATTTTGGAATTTGAGAGCATAGAATACTAGAACACCTAGTTCATTCTCTCTTATTGATTGAATAGCGGTTCCACTCAATACAAAATTACCAGATCCAATATTGGTATTGTTCTCATAAACAGTATAGGTTCCATCCTTGGTTGCTGATACAAATGTTTGTACATAATTATCAGAAAGAGAGAATGATTGCACATTAACGAGGAATGGACCACCTTCACTAATTGTATATGTATAGGTTGAAACTGCTGAATATTCGGGAGTATATAATCCATCAACAACATTTTTTGTGGGGAGAATGGTTAGATTATGGGATCCACCAGTAAGGTTCAATGGAATCAAGGTAAGATCGGTATATTGCCCCAAATAATTATTATCTGAATAAACACTATTTATTAACGAATTATTCAATGAATTAGAATAAGTTTCGGTTTCAGCAATAAGAAGATCGGGGTTGCTTAGCATTGAATATCTAATAAAATCTACTTGAGCATTAGAATCGAAACCATATAATCCCATTGATGGATTAGTTCTAGAATTAGTATTTATTCTAGTAGCAATGAGGATGTTGTTAACATACACTTTTACTTGAGTTTCAGTAACATCTGCACGTATATTATACCAAGTATCAGAGAAAGTTTGTAGAACTGGATTTGTTTCAATTCCATCAACTCGTAAAATAGTATCAAACGAACCAGGTCTAATTAAAAACACATCATCTGATAATGACGTTCCAGGGGTATCAAAGAATGTAATCCCCATGAAAGAGTTGGTTCCACCTGTCCTTTGCATTTTGGCAGATATGGAATAATCTTTATTTGTTGTTGTAAAAGTATTATAAAACCCCCAATAATCACCACCTGTTGAAGTTATATTCAATAAATTATCTTCAAAGGAAGTAGTATCAGCATCTAAATTAATCATTGTTTCAATTGACTCTTCAGAAAAATCAAAATCTCTAATAGAGGTTTTAGAAGCCAGTTGGGGTAATATTGATTCGATTTGTGAGTTTACCCATCCCGATTCAAGGCTTGTCCAATTAACGAAATAGTTTTGCTCGCTTATAACCCCAGAATAAGTGTATTCAGAATATCCTAGTTGATTAGTAGAGACAGTTGTATTAAAAATTTCAGTACCAAATACATCTGTCAAGGATAGGTCAACAGTAACATATGGGAAGATTGGATTGCCATAGCCATCCCATCTCATAAAATAAGCACTAAAAACATATTCCGAAGCATTTTTTGTAATTACTGTTTGAGAATTTTTGCCAACAAAAACATTATCGATTAATACATGATAAGATCCAGAAGCAGATTGGAAAGACAATTTTACAAGATTAATAATACCATCAGATAATTGTATTTCATAATACAGTTTATGCCAACGATTAAGAGTTGTTGGTAATGAATTGGAGATCAGAGTCCCATTTTCTTTGTATATAAAATAATAATCATCTTCTGGGAGATCTATGACATAATAATCAAAACTAATATAATAAGTGCCATCAGAAAAATTATTACCACTAGGTTTGAATAAAAGTTCACCAAAACTATTGGAATCAGTTAGATTTAGGGCAAAAATACCATTAGATACAATTTGAGTTTGTCGTTCTATTGTATCGAAAGGGTTGGTTGTAGATTCTTCCCAATCATCAAAATTATCTTCGAAGCTAGGGCTTTTTAGTAGATCTTTGCGATCTTCAATAGCCATGGAGTAATTATTACCCGATGTAAAAGTAATTTCATAAGTGGTTGGTACTGTATTAGTTGCCTCATAAGTGTTGTCAGTGGGATTGTATGTTATAATTGCGGATGGGTTAATACTAGAGTAAGTCCAATTAAGCGGGGCATAGATTTCTAGAGGGATTCTATAATCGAATACTGCAACATTGATTACATGGATTATGGATTCATAATTGGAAGTATATTTGAATTGAGAAGGAATATCAGCACTGAATTGAGGTGATTTTGCCCATACGGAATCTATTTTAATAATAGAATTATCAAATGCAAAATAATCAACACCACTAGTTGTTGACGTTGATATGAGTTGATTTAAGCCTGTGTCAAAAGCAGATATTTCAGCAGTGAAACCTCCTTGCCCACTATACGTAAATGTTAGTGTGATTTTTAGTTCACTTGCAGAATAAATGGCATTGGGATCCACTGATAATGATAGTTCTTGAGGAGTAAATATAGGAGTATAAATTGCAGATTTTTTAGTTGACCATGAAAAAATAATTCCTAACTCACTAGGGTTTACTAAATCATAATAAGTAAAACCTAAATCCACTGTTTCACTAATAGTCCCATTAGCTCTAGCAGCATCTACAATTATTGAACTAAAAGGTAGTTCTCCAAGAGGAGTTGTTGCTGTTACTGTTTGTCCAAATTTTTGTATCCTATCATTACTTTGATCTACCACATATATGTCACCATTTATAGCTACAGCTACACTTTGAGGCCCATCAAATTCACCTTCTCCTGTTCCACCACCACCAATAGGTCCTTGTCCAAATTGCGATAAGTACGTAGCAGAACTATCAAATTTTTGTATTCGATTGTTTTGTGCGTCAACAACATACAAATTACCACTAACATCGATTGCAATACTTTGAGGAAAGTCAAATTCAGCATCACCTGTCCCCTGTGATCCGAATTGTGACACATAATCATTAGTAGAATTAAATTTCTGTACTCTGTGATTTACTGTATCTACTACATAAATATTTGCAAGGCTATCCACAGCAATATCTAAAGGATAGCTAAATTGACCATCCCCAGATCCAGATGATCCGAATAGTGATATATAATCATGAGTGGAATTAAATATCTGTACTCTGTGATTGTAAGTATCAGCCACATATATATTCCCAGAACTATCAACTGCGATCCCTCCTGGGAGGTCAAATTGACCATTACCTGTTCCACCTGTTCCAAATTGTGAAAGGTAAGTACCTGTATTATTAAACTTCTGTATTCGATCATTTGTGGGATCGGTTACATAAACATCACCAAAACTATCAACTGCGATACCTTGAGGACTGTTAGTACCAAACTGACCATCGCCTGTTCCTGGAGTTCCCCATTCTAGTAAAAAAGTTCCTGTGCTATCAAATTTCTGTACTCGATCATTAATCATATCTGCTACGTAAACATTACCTGTACTATCTACATCTATAAAATAAGGGACATCGAATTCACTATCACCTGTTCCAGTTGATCCCCATTCCAATAAAAAATCAAAATCTGTTTTGGTGGAAAAATCTAATGATTTTACAGTATTGTTTTTTGAATTAAAATCAACTTTTATTTTTTCCCCATTATACCATGTATTCGCAATAGTATCAGATACCAATAAATTACTAGTTGGATATACACTAGGATTATTTACCATACTATTTTTTTGTAATGAGGTTTTATTTATATCGGGTGCTAAAGCATCATTATTGTTTAAATCATTTAAAAATGATGGTAAGCCCTCGTCAATCTCTGACTGACTGTCATTTAATGAATTTGAAATTAATTTATCTGGAATAAATTCACTCGGAACGATTATTGCTGAAAAGAGAATAATTAAAAGAAGAGAGATGATTTTATTATGTTTTTGGGCAATCATAGTAATTTAACCTTGTTTATCTAAGTTGTAATTAAAGACACATAGGTATTGAATATTGTTGTTAGTTTGTATTTTAAATCTTATTTTTAGTTAGTGATCTATATTAAAATACTTCTACATTTACACTATCTGTGTTTGTGTCGTATGTGGTGTCATATACGGTTATTACGACAATATAGGATCCAACAGATAAATAATCTAAGTTAAAATAAATCGAATCGGAATTAGACCAAGTATAATTACTATTGATGGGTTCCCCATCGACAGAGATAGTATAATGACTAGGAAATGTATCAAACCAAGCCCAACTAATAATATTACCAATAGTACCATTAACCATAATAATATCATCTGGTGTAACTAAGAGTTGTGGACTGGTTAAATCATCATCAAAGTAAACCCAAACTTGATCCAATATTTCATTCCCAAAATAATCAGTAATAATGATGGTGAAATTAAATATTACATTAGTAGCACTAATATCATAACCTATTGAGATGTTTGCACCAATGATGAAATTGCCAGAAGAGAAAGATCCCGAATCTACAATTGTCCCATTTCGTTGGATTTCCCATGTCCCATTTGATAAATCGTATATTGAGAAGTAAAGATAGCTGTTATTTGCATTCCAAGCGAATCTTGTATCTTTAGGTGATTGGGTAATGATTGGGTCATCTTGATCAACAACAAGTGTTAACCACATAGTATGAGTATCAAACCTATTTGCATTATCAATGAATACAATAGTTATATTATAAATCCCGATTTGTAAGTTATTTAATACCAGAATTGTAGGAATGCCCTCACTATATGTAGAATTAACAATATTTGTATTGTTCAAATATGTTCTGTAGATTTGGGGATGGTTTTCAACCACATTCCATGATATTTTATTCCCTGCGATATTTGTATACGTAACATTTTGGGGGGATAGGTAAATATTAGGAGCTATTGTAGAATATGGGATTAAATAAATTATAGTGGTATTTATTGTTGGAGTTGTATCATCCCATGCGATAAGAGTCCAGTTGTAAAAACCGTCTAATAACGTACCATTTTCAGTTATATCATAAAGAATAAGAGTTGTGTTCCATATTTGATTTTCTTTTAATGTAGTACCATTACGATAAATGTTCCAAGTTCCATTAAGGGGATTATCATATATAGAAAAAACCAATTTTGATTTCTCATCAGCAGAAGAGTATTCGCTTAATGGAGAACCCTCTTGATACAATTGTTTAATGAAATATTCATTCTTTATCGAGGAATACAATCTGAAATCATCTAATTTACCATCAAAACCATGAATGTTAGGATAACCCAACATAAAAGAGGTGGAGGGGTTATTATATGTTCCAGGATGAGTATGAGTATCCCAATATTTACCGTTTTTGTAGATATTACGTGTTCCAGCCCCATCCCAAGTATATACAATATGAAACCACTCACCGAGAGGAATTGATGGGGTTGCTGAAAATGATGTGCTTCCCGCATCATTTGTAGCTGTCATTTCAATTAACCCATTTGACAACAAAGTTAATCTTAAGCCTGTTGGTGATCCTAGTTTACTGACAAATATTTGATATGTTGATGGGTTTTGACCTACATACATCCAAAAAGCCCAAGTAAATGAGGAATTTAAATGAGGAAATTTTGCATTTGGTAAATTTATAGAAGTGGCAGTAGACGTAGTTAAATTGGCTGCATCTCCATATTGACCTGTTACAAAAGTTGCTCCACTATTAGAAGCATCATTTCCAGACAATGAATAATCAAGAACATCACCATCGAAAGGTAAATACATTTCTAGATCCGTATCATGTCCCTCAATATTAAATGGTTGTACAATAATTAGAGGTGAGATAAGAACAGAAATTTCATTCAGACCAATGTATCCCGCATCATCTATAACTCTAATTACAAAATATCTATCTTCAGTTAAACTTCCAACATCATATATCAATGTCTTTACTGTTGGAGTTAAATACGGTATTTCAGAATAAGATCCTAATCCAGTCCAACCTGTCATATCAGATCCATCTCCTGTGTAAGTGATATTATTATAATATAATTGCCATTCTAAAGAAACATTACCATTATCAGAGAAAGACCACTGTACATTTATTGTCGAAGTATTACCATGTATATATGTCACGTTATTAGGTGTTTGTGTGAATGTTGGGGATTCTCCCGCAATTTGAGTTATTACAGCGGTGTCCTGTACAATATTTGGAGTTGTATCCTTGAAAGTGATCCTATAATCATAAGTTCCAATCGCCATGTTGTCTGGATGATCATAGGTGATGGCAACCCCAGATGTCCAACCATTGCCATAGGCAACTATTACATTATAACCACCTCCGTTGAATTGTCGCTCTATTTGATAATCATCAGCTAAATAATCGGTTGCTGTCCATGAGAGTTGAGTACTACCAGTAATAAAATATTCTACAGAAATATCAATTTGAGCATCTGTAATAACTGGATTAGTGGTGTCCTGCTGTGTGACCACTAATACATCAGTTATGATGTTATCTGTGGTATCATTGAAGGTGATACGATAATTATAAGTTCCAATTGCTAAGTTGAGTTCGTGGTTCCAAGCCATTAACTGTCCACTTGTCCAGCCATTGCCATAAGCCCTTATCACAGAATAACCTTCTCCGTTAAATTCTCTTTCTATCTGGTAATCATCTGCTAATAAGTCTGTTGCCCTCCATTGAAATTGGTTACTCCCAACAGGAGCATATTCAAGAGTTTTATCGTCTGGAATAACTGTCATTACTGGATTGGTGGTATCCTGTTGAGTTACTATTGCAATATCTGTTATTGTGTTTGGAGTTGTGTCTTTGAAGGTGATACGATAATCATAAGTCCCCAAAGCGATATTATCTGAATGTTCATAAGTAGTGGCAACCCCAGATGTCCAACCATTGCCATAGGCAACTATTACTGCATACCCCCCTCCGTTGAGTTGTCGTTCAATTTGATAGTCATCTGCTAATAAATCGGTTGCTGTCCAAGATAATTGGGTTGTCCCACTTGCAGCATATTCTACACTAATATCATTCTGTGCAATCGTTACCAATGGATCTGTTGTATCCTGTTGAGTAACTACCGCAATATCTGTTATCGTGTTTGGTGTTGTGTCTTTGAAGGTGATACGATAGTTGTAAGTCCCTATTGCCAATGAATTAGAATGATCATAGGTTGTAGCTACTCCAGATGTCCAACCATTGCCATAGGCAACTATTACTGCATACCCCCCTCCGTTGAGTTGTCGTTCAATTTGATAGTCATCTGCTAATAAATCGGTTGCTGTCCAAGATAATTGGGTTGTCCCACTTGCAGCATATTCAACACCAATATCATTCTGTGCAACTGTTACCACTGGATTGGTTGTATCTTGTTGATTGACTGTGATTTCTAGAGCTGTGCTAGTATAAGTATTACCACTGGTATCCTTCCATTCAATTCTATATTTGTATGTTCCTAATGCTAGATTATTTGGATGGGGATAGGTTATTTGTTGTGTAGTTGTTGTCCATGAAGCCCATGTGACTAACTCGGCATAGCTACCTGCATCAAATTTTCGCATAATTCGATATTGTGAAGGTAGTTCATCATCACCTGTCCAAAAAGTTAAAGTTGTAGAACCACTTGGGTTATATTCTACGTTACTTGGAGTTGCAGGTCTAGCTGTTTGAGTTGGATCTGTTGTATCTTGTTGAGTAACTAATGTTTGACCACTCCAGACATCGTTTGTAGAAGTGTCAATGAAATATGCTTTATAATAATATACTATTCCAATAGCTAAATTTTTGGGATGATCGAAAGTATATGAATTCCCACTAACCCAAGTAGTGAGCGATCTGACATCTGCATAGTTTCCTCCCGAACCTGCTTTACGTTGAATTTTGTATTGGGAAGGCAGAAAGTCTGTTGCTGCCCAATTACCAACTGTGCAAGTTCCACTTGAAGCATATTCACAATTTAAATTTGATGGTGTACTAGTAACACTTGGATCTGTTGTATCAAAAATATTGACAACAACATTTACACTTGTATCTGTTGCTGCATCTGTATCTGCTACTCGTCCTCTGAATGTTTTAGTACCTAACCAGTCGTCTTTATTCCAAGTAGTAATCATACTATCAGATGAACCACTTATAGTACCATCGTAAAAATAAGCACCGCCACTTGAATAATCATAGCCTCCTGCTGCATCGTCTACTGCGATCCAGTCAAGATTGCCATCTGTATCAGCCACATTCCATGTAATTCCAAAAGTTCCTGTTGTGGCATACTCTTGAGTTACAGGTGTTGTTGGATCTGTAATTGTTGGGGAAACATTTGAAATGTAAGGATATAAATATATATAACTTGACCAATAAGATGCCGACCCCCCGCCTGTATCACACGTATATTTTGCTCGATAATTTGTTGGGTTATTACTCAACATGGCATCATTAAAAGTCCAAGGAGATGCAGTATCAGTATATCTTAAACTACCCATCCTGTAAAACTTTACATCAATAGTAGTAAAACAAGGATCGTCTGGTGAAAGAGTTGCAGTAATAACCACTGTATCTCCTGGTTCGCATAAAATATTGGTATTGCCATTAAAACAAGTGGCAGCAGTTGGACTCGATACAATAGAAACAGAGGGGACAGCACTTGCTCGTTGAATAGGTGGGTCTAAATCGAATAGATTGCTTAATACGGAACCTCCTCTTTGATCAACTGGAATTAAAGCAAGAGATAAAATTGAAATTATTAATAAAGACCTTATTTTTTTTGTAGTAATTTTATTCAATTTTTAAATCCACCCGACTACAAATTAAAGAGAACTAATTGTAGTTTTCTTTCTATAAGTAATGCCTAACAAAAATATTCCTATTATTGTTGGTATAAATGGGAAAGGAGCTTGAAATTGATCTACTCCTCCAAGATCTGCACCTAGATCATTAATTAAGTCTGGATATAATTCATTGTATCTGGTCACATTTAGAACTGCAACTCTTATAGTGTCTTGAAAATAGTTCCCATAATCATCGTTAGCTTCTAATGTATAATAGTAAGTGCCATTGCCTTGTGCTTGTATTGGAGCGAAATATGTAAAAATTTGTCCATCTACCCATGAACCTGTATCTATAGTTAACCTGCCTAGTATATTATTAGTAACATTAACTCGATATTTGTATGGATGACTGGCAAATAGTTGCCAACTAACATTGTAAAGAGTATTAATATCTGATAATTTATCTTCGGGTGATATTTTAAAATGAGGAGCGAATATTGTTTCATTCACAGTTACAGTTGGGGGGGTTCTAGATGTGGGAGGAGTAAGAGGATTGGCGACATTACTTACATCTATAGTTAAAATATTACTCCACCAATTTGAAGTTTTATAGTCATTAGCAGGTAAATTTTCTGTAAATCTAACTCCCAGAGAAATATTGAACTGACTAGGAAATGTGGCATTCACGTATACTTCAAACACAAAATCAAACCAAGGTTGATTTCTATTGACTATAGCAGTATTATCACTTGCCATATAATATGACCACCCAAGAGCTTCATTTCTTAATCTGAAACCCAATCGGACATCATACCACGAAGATACGTTTTCTCCAAAAGAGATAACATCAACAGACACCATAAATGAGTTCATAGAGTTATTGGCGAATGTAGTGTTCCTACCAGTCACAGTAAGAAAATATTCAGTTCCATTTGGAGTTGTTGCTGTATCACTCTGACGACTTGCACCACTCACAAGCCCGATAGAATTCGTTCCTACAAGTGTCATTAACAAAACTAGTAAGAAAGTTATACCTATCCGTCTTATTTGCATAATTAGTTTTTATAAATATTATATTTAATTATAGTTGTTTGTTTGTGAATTTTTAACATTTATCTATTTTCTATTATGTTATCATCTAAAAATGATTCTACAGTCATGCCTAAATCAGATCCAATACAAGTCCAATGTTTTCTTTTTCGTCTGGCAAATAATTCTAACATGTTGTAATCTAGACCATATAATTGTTCGATTCTATTTTGAACTTCTTCTGGCTTTTCTGAATGTTCTCCAATCGGTTCAAGAACCAGATTACGAACAGATTTGTCAAGTCGTTTTAATATTTTTCCTCTTGTGCCGATTAATACTAATTCTGGATTCGCCCTCGTATAATATCCATTACCCATCTTCCATTTGTCTTGAAAGTCTCTTTCTTCATGATTTTTCAATAATTTTGCCCAAGTAAAGCCAACTGTTTTGTATTTGAATCCCCATTTTCTCATTGTTTCAAATGCGTGTTCTAAAAATGGGTTGGTGATCCATAAGAAAAGAATACTATTTTTTGCAGCTACGTTTTTTACATTTAGATTTTTTATTGCTTCTAAACTCATTTTATCATATTTTGGAGAGCGGCCTTCACCTTTCTTACTCCATGTTTTAAAATTCCAAGCTGGATCTGCCAGAATTATTTCATAAGTCATGTATTAACCTCTTCTTTAGCTTTAAATTTAAAATAAACTTTTGGTTCGGAATTTGAAAATGAATAATACATCCCCATAATAAAAAACACAATAAACCATAAAACAAATAGTATTACAATAATCATGACAGTAATAATTGAAGAAAGAATAGAAGGTGGACTGGATATAAATATAAAATACAAAAGGAAACATCCAATCGCACATATTATAGTAGACCATATTTCAAATATTGTAATTTTCATATTCTTTTTACTCCTTCTTAGAATGTATACTAAGAACTATTTTGAACATAAGAATATAAATCCTTAATAAATTATCGTGTTTTATTTTGCTTATTCCTATAGCAATTTGTCTTTCAAGATAAATACCAACATATAATCTTTTTATGTAAAAATGACAATCATATTTATTAAATCTCAAATCTCAAATCTCCTCAATTTATATTCGAAATTCTTTTCCCCTCTTTTAGATTCATTTTTCATCAATTTATCCATAACTGCTTCACGCAAATCAATATTGAAAAACAAAGCATTAATGACAGTGTAAATAAAAATATCTGCAATTTCATCTTTCATGGCAGCCATATTATTTATATTGTCTCTATACTTTTTCTTAACAAGGTTGGCATACTCTCCAACTTCCCCACAAATCCCAATAACTGCTTCAAAAATTTTAAAATTGTCTTGAAGCTCAATATTCTGTATGATTTCTTCCAAACTAGGTTTTGTAGTTTTCATATTAGAATCTACTCTCTTGTTCTGGGTGTTCTGGATATTCTTGACAAACACATGATGCTTGATTACACTCATCACATAATTGCACTCTGAATACTGGACATGGGGGTTTCGCAAAATTACCATCTGTATCAAAAACATATTCACAGCGGAAAGCAACATATCCAGCATCATACTCCTCAACTTTTACAGAACGAAGACAAACAGGACACTTAAACCCCCTAATTATATGGTTTGCCTCATTGTCCCACATTTCACGCTCACATTGATTGCATCCATAACCTTCTTCTGGATGGAAATGCATTTGTGTTCCATGTTTTTTGCATACCACAGTAGCACATTCTGGTTTTTTACAAGGATTATCTAAAGTGCAATTCTGACAGCAATAATTAGCTACTCCTACTAATTTATCATGTAATTTTCGGGTGCATCCAAGACACAAAGTAATATCGTTTAAACCCTTTTCATCTACCATATATTATTGTTATAATTACTAAAATATAACCTTTCCCACGAAACCTAAAATATTTGTTCACAAAATCATATTAATAATCTGATAATTTAAATGTTTTTATTTTCCTTTTTTCATCATAAAGAATAGTGTTCCAATAATATTTGCAATCATAAATATTCCTGCCGAAATTAATAATCTAGTATTTGGATTTGTAAAGAATGAGCTAATCAATCCAAAGAAGATGTAAGAAGTGATCAATGAGAAGATCCCGATTAGTGCTACTTTTCCAAAGATTTTCCGTTTTGTATCTTTAGGATCATAATATTTGGATAATAAAAATGGATAAGCCAAGAAATAGATAATTAAGACTGGACTTATATCAATCGCAAAATCACCAAGACCAGAAACTGCTCCTGCAACATTTGCCAACAAAACAGGTGTCTCTCCTGCTCCTAAACCCAGATCAAAGTATCCTTCAAAAGTTACTGAAAATTCTGTAACATCTGCAAAGGTTGAATTAGTCATGTCGTCACCAATTGTCATTTCCAGATCACGACCATCAGAAATATCTAGACATTCACCACCTTCTGTGAATTTATTAAAACTTAATCTAGAGGTAATTACATTGGCTTTTGGGTTCTTTGCATCTTGTTGATAGATTATATCAAAAGCCCAATGACTGAAATCTCCATTTCTAGTAATGTTTTTTTCAAACAGAAAATAATTATCATATTTCATTCCAACACCTGTTGAAAGAACTCCATTTGCACCATTTCCATATGCATTAACATCAAGTGCGTTATCATTAAATGTTAATGCAAATATAGCACGACAAACATGTGTCATATTACCATCCACTGTAACTGATATATCTGTTGTCCCACCATCAACTATTAAATTTATAATATCTGTTTTTGGTAGTGATTGTTGTTCTCCAGAAACAGATGTTATAAATAATAAAGCTAACAAAGAAAATAAAATGAATTTTTTCATATATGTTCATATTCAATTTACATTCTTAAATATCGGTTTTTGTTTATATTTTTAGAACAAAAAAATTCACTACTAGTAATACGCTCAAAATCATTATTCCATGTCTTTCAATATTGTCTTTGGCTCGTCTTGTAACTAACCAAGTTAAACCAAGAATTAAATATCCGACACCTAAGATTTGAAAGGCAATATTGCCTGTTAAAACATCATTTGCATAATAAAACAGAATTATTGCAGTAAGAGTAATCCCAGATCCAAAAATAAATATTGCAGGATGGGGGGGAGTCCCGATTGCACCAAAGGCGAGTAGTACTAATGATATAGCAGCCAATATACTAACAAGTGGAGACACTTTTGCCAAGTGTAGTCTGATATATCCAATATATAATTCGAACCTAGGATTTAGAGTTATGTTTGAAATGAGATAATAGATTAAACAAATCATCAAAATAAAAATGAATAAACCAAGGTAAATTCTTTTCTTATTCTTTTTTGCATATTCTACTGTGTGTCTGGATCTGGCTTTAACAGCTATCCCCCCACGTATTTGATATGCAGTTCTTTTACCCATTTAAATCACTTCAATAGTTTGAAATAAATTAACGCAAATGCGATTACTACACCACCTATGACGTAATAACCTAGTATTGTTGAAGCCCCAATTAAAAAGTAAACTAGAATAGTAAGATACAATAAAATTGCGAAAATTCTGTCGGTCTTATTTGCACTTGGGTGTTTAGCATTTTTCAAAAATAATGAAAAGACAATTGCTAACAAGAAAAGTGAGAGAGCGATCATCAAGGTTGCAATAAATCCAAAAAGGAAGCCAAACATGAATTGCCATCCTGCCTGTTCTTTATTAATTCCGATAACATCAATGCTTATATTTGTGGTAACCCATCTTGGATCCAGAAAAGCAATGTAAGTGTAATCAATAACCAAAATTATGAATATTAACAAAACTGCGGGTAATGGACCTGTTGGTAGTGACTTTTTCATAGCCATGAGATATAATTTAATTTTAAATATATAACTTCTTAGAATTGTTTATGTTTTATTTCTGATGTAGTACATTTCCAGTTAACGACCTATATAGACCAATAAATATTCCTGCTAAGTATGCCAGGGCGAGAAGAATATATCCACCTTCACTTACTATTTCATCAACAATGACTGTCGGATTGGTTCCATTTACTACTGCTGGAACAATTTGAAGTAGCATCACTATAAATGCAAATAAACTTAACCTACTGATTGGAGCAATTTTTATTTTACTCTTATCTTTCATTACAACTGTATAAATAAAGACTATTGATCCAGCAATTGCGGGGATTAGAATAAGTCTGGAATACCTTGTAAATGGACCATCATAGAATAAATAGATGAAATCGTATCTCTGGACAAATTCATCAATTGATGTAACCCCATATTCCCTTAAGAAGCCTACCATCTTTCCTGCTCCTGTGAATGAGATCACTGATAGATAAATAATACCAATTGAATAGAACAGAGGTTTATAATCTACCTCTCCTTTTTTTTGTTCTGCCAGAAAGAACCCAAATACAATATAGAGCAAACCAACAATCATGCTTGCTATGAATACAAATGATAATGCACCATATCCCCAAGGAACCATAATCAGATCACTCAACCAAGTTGGTGAAATCAAGTTTCCTTTTGTTGTTTTCATTCCTATAACTGCAGGTGCAAGCTGGATCGTATAAGCAATAAAAGTAGCAAGTAATTGATTCAGAGGACTAATAGTCTTATTTTTCATCTTTCTCCTAACAAGAGGGAATTTCTCAATTACCCCTGCTAACAAAGCAATAATAATCGGGATCATTGAAAGATGTACAAATCTTGCAAGTGGTGCAGCTAATATTTCTCCAACATAACCCAGAAGAGATGCATTATACAGTTCTCCCTCTGCGATAAATCCTTTGAACTTCCAAAGTCCTAAGAATGCTATTGCCATCAAGACAAGCACGAATCCAATAAGGATCACCGATATAAAATTTTCTTTATTTCCACTGTTTCTACCCATAAAATCACTTCAGTAAGCGTCTAGGCTTTTTCTTATGTTTTCTATATGTTACACTCATTTCAATAAATTGATCATCAATCTTGTCACCAATCATCCACATTATTTTGTAGAATTTATACATAATAACAACAGAGATTACTATCAGAATAGGCATTGAAATAATTGTCAAAATTTGTGTAATTAATAATATCAGCAAGGCTGTGATAATAAATACCACGTAAAGATAAATAGTGAATGTAAAAAATAATAATAACCAGAGGAAGTAGTGTCCTATTTTTCGCAAAGGTTTCATAGGTTTATCACCCATCTTTAATTGTTTTTTAAACCAAAGGAAATGTGGTCTTACCATCAATGCAAAGTAAAAGACTATGATTTTACCAATTTTTTTGTAAGTCTCTTTACTAAAAATTATTTTATTTAATTTTTCAAGCCAAGATGATTTTTTTACCATAATTCAATTCTCTCCTTTAAGCTGGACACCCAAATCCTTGAGCCATTTTCCTTGAAATATAAGTCTCAAAGGGTTTAGAACCAACAGATGTTATAGCAGATCCATCAGCATTATGTTCTAATTTTTGGAATCCTAAAGTGAAGTGGTGGCCAAATATATCTCTCCCAGAATAGTCTCCAAATAAAAAGGATAAAGTTTCTTGAAATACTCCAGTTAACCAATCAAAAAGAAATGTTGGAACAAATGATGTGTTCAATGAACTTTGTACTGTAGCGTAGAAATCTGGCACTAATTCACCCACAGTTGGCGATTCCCATGCGAAAGTTGCACATGTGTTCGTTCCAAACCAATCAAATACTAGATCACCAACACATACTTCTTGATTGATTGATAATTTAAAATCAAATACTGTATTTAATCCATCAGATAACCACTTTACAAAAACTACATCTCCCCATACCCAATCTGGATAACCTTCGGGAGTACAGGAGGCTGGAAGTCTGAATCCCAAGTTTGATACTACAACAACACTGTCATCCATGAAAAATCCAAAAAGAGTGGTCATTATTCTAAGAAATCCGAATAATGCAGTAAAGAATACATCCAGTATTGATACAGCTAAATGGCCGATCATTGCTTTACCAGATGCAACTGTTAATGTCCAATTAAATGCTGCCTCTACATCATTGGATCCTAAACCATACCATATACCTTTCAATAAGGAAGCCACCATCGCAGTCATAGCCATCATTACATTATAAAGGTTCCAGAAGTAACTCAGATCAACATCGCTAGCCAACCAAGATTCTACTGCAATCATTACACCCATAATTATTACTCCTAATGCCACATATTTAGCAACATAAAAGAAACCGATTATAGCATATGTTCCTGCTTTTGATGTTGCTGTTGCACTAATTTTAGCTACACTCATTTTTATTCATCTCCAAATAATCCTACAATCCAATCCCATGCCGCAATAAACCATACTTCAGTTAATTGGATCCATCCTATTGATAGTACATCAATAAGGAAGTCCCAGAAGTTTTCTTTCATTAAGACAAAATCTGCATCTGGGTGCATTAACCCGATACCTAATGAAAACAGCAATGCAAGTACTGCACCTACAATTAAGCCAATCCCACCTACTTTTAAAATTGCTATACCATGCTCTGCAGCGAATGTGACAACTTGTTCTCGATACCAATCCCAAAATAACATTGGAATAAGCAATACGACTATACCTGCTGTTAACCAAAAGGTAAATGCATATTCAGTATACCAAAGAACAAAGAATTCTTGGATTGTTGTCATAGATTAAGATTGTTTTTTGTTTTTATAAATAAAGAGTTTTGTTTAGATTTTTGTGAGTATAATTTAGAGACGGTTTCTCAAGGGCTGGAAGAAAACCAACTTAAGATTTGTGCATAGCCCATGCCAATCATTGTCATCCACCAATCAAGGAAGCCCATAGAGCTTATAAGAGGTGCATCGGGATTAGCAAGACCAACAAGTGGTATAACAGTTACCGAAAGGATTACTATAACACCGATAAAAATCAAGAGAAATTTTACAAAGCTTTTGTTTGATACAATGCTCCATAATCTTTCACCGATTACTTTGCCTTTCCAGAGGAGTAACAGCAGGATTAATAATCCACCTGCTGTCCATAAAATCCATGTATTCAAGGAAAGCCAATCAAGAAATTCAACCATCTTTAATTACGCTCCTAGAAGAAATATGCAGCTAGCATCCAGATTGGCAGTCCCCAATTGATAAGGAGAGTGAACATGTTGGATCCTTTCTTGCCAACCCACTCGTAGTAGGCTTCAATGTTACCCTTTCTCCATGAACCTTTAGCATGATCTTTAACAATCATACCCATTGCCCATGTCGTAAATAAGTTAATAAATACGAATAAGAGGAATAATGGAATCCAAGGGATTACATCTGGGGGAACTTCATATCCAAACCAACTGAAAATGGTTGCTACATAACCTCTTGTAAGGTTCGCAGTTGTTGCAAGAATTGAGCTGGTGTCTTGAGCGACTTCAACTTCTGCTCCGTTTTCACCGTATACTAATCTTGCACCTACAAAATTACCTCTTCCTACATTATCGAGAACGATGAAGTCACCAGGAGTTAATAGTGCGGCAGTGGCATCTAATGTTTCTACTCCAATTTCCATTAAGTAGGAGATTAGGGCAAGAGTCATGAAAGTGGTTCCAGTTTCGAATGAGGTTAGCGTGTTGTCAGTATCGTTGACATTGCTGTCATCGAATGTGTCTGCAATCTCTGTTGTAGCAGTAAATGTAGATTTACCACTGGCCTCATTTAATTCTGTTAGATTAGCGTAACCCAACAGTATACCACCAAGGTGTTCTGGAAGGGTTTCCTCAATAACATTTGCAAGTTCTGTTTCAGTCATTGCAGTTGTTTCTGAATCTTGATAATCCTCATGACCGATAATATCATTTACTATTGCTTGTGCAATGGTAAGGTCCAATTGGTATCTTAGGTAAATTGCAGTAATATCAATATCTGCAACACCCCAATCATTATCCCAACTTTGACCGATTTCAGCTTCAATCTCTTCCATTTTGAGTGATTCATAACCGAAGTATTGGAACGCTCCATCTTCACCAAATGTGGACAACTGAGTGTCTTCCATTTGACCAATATCTCTTGATGTTCCTAGTCTTGAAGCAGTTTCAAAACCTTTAGGAGTATCAACCAGATCATTATACAGTGAGGAACTCATTCCAATTCCGCCTGTGATATTAAAGTCTGATGGTCGCCCATCAGCAGTAGCACCCTTTGACACACCTAAGTCGCCTATGGATTCGTTAGCACGATCAACATTTGTAGTATGGATGTTGAAGCCACCCATACCGAATGACATCTCTCCTGTGCCAGAAATATCTGTTGCATTATAGCTATATTTAGCTAGTAAGTCAGCACTCTTAAACAAAGACCTATCGTCTGCGGCATTTACTAAGGCTTCACCACTACTAACGGTTGGTGCCATAAAAAGACCGAATATGAAAAGACCTATGACAAGACTGCCTGTCAGTTTAGTTTTTTGCATGTTATAATTAACCTCGTAAGAGTGATCTTCACTCTTCCTTAGCAGGACTTAGGAAATATTATTTTTAAGGTAATTGTTTTGTTTAGAATTAACTGCTAAATATGCATTATCATATCTGCAAATATTTAGGTCGAACCTATTAATTTGACAAAGGCCATTAAATTATTGAATATTGTGTTTGTGTCCTGCACATATGGATCTAATTGACTATGAGTGCTTCCATAAATTAATTTTTGACTATCCTCAAAATAATATAGTAAAGCATGACCAAACTCATTCCAAGCCAGAGGAATGCCATCTGTGAAGTTTAGCCCCACTCCTTTAAACAGAATTTGTGGTAAATTATTAGTAAAAGTTCTTGTTAATTCTGTTTCATCATTGAATGTGTCAATCTCATCTAATTCGTATCTGTATAATTTAAGAATATTACCTGTATGATTATCAACAGTAATGATTTGTTTCCTAATATCATCATATTCAGCATAGCTTTCTATTTTCAGAGTTGCATTTCTATTATTTGTATTTGTATTCCAGATCGTATTCTGGAACGGATAATAAATTACATCATAATTACTACCCAATGGTTCGTAGATAGTTGGAAAATCAGTAAATGGAAGAATATAGTCAACTTCAAATCCTTGTAATCTCAATCCTTCTTCAAAACTAGTGAATGCCCCATATCGACCATACCCCAGAGTGTTTACATTACTCAAATCGATCAAGAGTTTGTATCCAGATCCAATTATTGTTGTGGGTAATTCATATGTTTGATCAAAATAATAATATGTGGTTCTTTCTGTTATTCCATAGTATTGTAAGTAATGCCAACCAGATTCTTCTATCACTCTATAATTAAATCCTACTGGATCCATTGCATTTAATTCAACTTCACTTGTTGTATTAACTAAAATCATGATGGAAGGTTCACGATCAAATACATCTGTAATATATTGACGGAAATATGCCCCTACACTCGTATTCTCTCCCACCAACCTAGTGTACTCAATTGTGGGATCATATTGCCATTTTCTAATACTGACACCATTATTCAGAACCGCGACAGCATTTTCTATGTTAACAACACCCCAACCGAATTCTTTAGAAAAAGGAGCCTCTGTACTTTCTGCCATTATTGCCCCCAATTCATCTGTTGATAATAAACGACCAATTATGTCTATTGCTTTTACTTGAATATAAGTTGCTTTTGCCATTAATCTAGGAACTCCAAATGATGTCCCTGGATTCAATCTATTACCAGATTCTCCATCTTCAACAAATTCAACTGCATAACTATCTAAAGTTGATTTTCCCCTTGAAGTATAATATGCCATATCTCCAAGTTCAGTTATTGCACCAACCCCAATTACATTGGGATAAATCGCTGGAACATCCCCTTGTCCATTTGTATATGATTCAAATCCCCTATTCCCAGAAGCAGCAATTACTACTCCATTATTTTCAGAAACATATTGATCTATTTGTTTAGGAAGTACGTTTTCTACATCTGGCTCTGCTCCAAGAGGCATTCCGATTATGTTTACCTCATTATCAATTAACCAATTCATTCCTTTTGTTAATCCCATTCCAGATCCTTGGCCCCATTTGTTCATCACTTTTGCAGAATAAGTTTGTATGTTTTTTTCAATTCCTAATTCTTTGATTGCATCATAGAATAGTTCATAGTTTGTTGTTCCATGTAGATGTAGATCATATTCTCTCTCATTGTTTTGATAATAATTTTCTCTACTCACAAATGATTTGTGTATTACTTCTGTGTGAGGATACTCAATACCTGTATCCATAAAACCAACTCTTACGATTATTTCATTATCTTGAGGGAATAAATATAATGAACAAAATAATAATAAAGCCAGTATGAAAATTATTTTCCCATATATTTTCATCTTTAAATAATCTATCATAGAAAAAAGATACCAAATTATATTTAAATTATTATGTATCTTATTTATTAAAATATAAACAATACACAATCCTTTTTTTAAATAAAAATTATATGATACATAGATGAATGAAAAACGAAGCTACTATTCAGTTCATAAAAAAAGTGCAATTAGAAGAGCTGGAAAAAAGATAGATCCAAAGTTAGCACAGCAAAGGAATATTATAGCAAATAAATTAAAAACTGCAACCATTACCAGAGATGATAATAAATTAGCAGAGGCTTATTTTAAACAAGAAGATCCAAGCTTAAAACGAGATATACTTAAAAACATCCGAGATGATGAATTCCATAGGGATTTGATCTTAGATGGAAATGAAGATTTAATCAATGTTTTCACTAGTCTCACTATTGTTAAAGATCAAGATTTCCTATATGATGTCCGTATTGCTGTTTCTGATATTGATGATTCCTTACTTCATGCTGTTTTAGATTATCGATTGAAAGGATATACCCCCCCTAAGAATAGAAAAATAACACATTATACTTTTGGTGGATTGGCTGACTTATTTGGAACCTCTTCTGAAAACTTATCGTTAGGACAAACTGACGTATTTGGAAATAATGCAACATATGATGCATTGGGAAACATCGGGTATACTATTGATCAAATATTGGATATGTCTCCTGCACAAAGAGAGGCGGCAATTGTTGCAAGTGGTGGAGAATATACAAGTGGTGGTGGTGCTCCTGGTGAGACTGCTGATGGTACTTCAGGAACTACAACAAGGCTACTTACTTAAAATATTTATCTAAACTCATAGAATTTTTCTTTTTACCAACTAATATTTCAATTTTCGATTTTGGTTTCCACCCCTTTGGTTTTGTTATAGTTCTATTACAATCTGAACATTTCCAAAAATTACGGTTATTAGCATGTCCATTATATTTCGCATCAAGGTGTTTACATTTCTCATGATCACATGGAACCACATCAAGAAGTTCACAATCATTGGTATTTTGAACTAATTTTAGACAGTGTGCGTCTAATAAATAAGCCACAGTGTATTGACTACTAAATCCCAGATAACTACCATCTTCATAAATAAATGGGCCTTCATCAAAATCTAAATTAGAATGCCATCTAGACATCCCATTTTTTCTCTGATGTTTTCCTGCTCTGGTGGAATTGTAATTGTCTGAAAGAGTGATACCCAATTGATTATGAAGTCTTCTCTTCAATCTTTGAAATCTTCTACTCATCTAAAGACCACCTGCATTAATGGAAAATCCCCCAACATTTTCTACAGAGTGTTTTGTCTACACCACGATGTATATCTCTAATTTCCCCACAGCAATTACAAACTTGTAGTAGATCTACATCTTTCAATGGATTTATTCCTAAATACCATTTATTTTCATCGAACCATTCTTCATTATCACAGTCTAAGATGTCACACAATACAAGATGTCCTTTACTATATATGTGCCTGTATTGTGCAGTTCCTTTTGATATTGAAATGAATTCTAAATGATAATGGTCTGGTGTCTTTATCATTTGTTTAGGCACACTATTCATCTAAAAATCCTCACATTTCCTATCTTCTTTAACTTGATTCCACAAATCTTTCTCAATAGCAGTTCCATAACTCATAAAATCATCAATTGATTTCAGTGGAGTTAATAAGACTTCATTTACTGTATTAACACCCAGATTAAATTCGTCAGAATATAGTATGTTTAGAAGTGTTCTGATTAAAAGATTTTTTAGATCTTCAGTTTCTCTTATTGCATCTATGTTAAGAAAATCATCACCAAGCCCTTTTCCTTTAAGATAGATTGCTAATTCAACTCCATTACTAATTTGTGTGGACTCCAAAATACTTCTACCTATTTCATCCATTTTTACACCTTCGTTCATATTAATTCTTACCCTCCATTTTGAAACCGAATTTTATATCCAGAAATTTATAAAGTATTGTCCCCCATTTCCAGATCTCTGATTCCTCCCAATCAAGTATTTGATTATAATCGGCAATATCTTTTAATGGAAAATTTATATTACTTGGCTTTTCTAAATATTGCAGGATTTTCTTTAATGTTTTATCTTTAGGTTTTAGCCCTAATCGTTCTTCAAATGCTTCGTGGATGGCTTTTCGTCTCATCTCACCATAGTAGGTGTTTGCCATCCCAAATTGCCGAATATAATCTGTTGCCAGTTCTTCGTTTGTGTATTTTTCCATTTTCATTTTATTCCTTTTTCTCCTTATAATGATCAAATAGCTTCTTTCCCAATTGTGATGCATCACCAATAGCCTTCTCCTTGTTTTTAACATTAAGTTTACGTTTACAATTATTCTCATGTCTACGCATTCCTCTTTTGGTGAATTTTTTAAAGCAGAGCCGACAATGTATTCTTTCGGGCATTTTATTCATTTATCCCCTTATTTTGGTAGTCTTGTAGATATTTCTTTCTCCATTTGTCCTCCATTTCCATTCTCTTCTTGTTTTCTTCTTCATATTTTTTCAAATATGATAGATCATTTCCATCTAATGATTGAAAGTAAATTAAATATGTTCCATCATCTTGGAATTCCACATATTCATTAAATTCATCTAATCCTAGTGAATAATGCTTTCTCCCAGAAATAATTTTAGAGAGAATTGATTGTTTGGGAATAAAATATCGTTCCCCATCATCTTTAATGCCTATCCAACCCACATTGATCCTTGTGTCTTTGTTAGTTGGGAAGTTTAAACTTATAAATAATTTTGCTTTTCTATGAAATTTCATTTTCTATCAGCCTCACAATCACATGGGCAACCACTACAATCATAGCAGAATCCCATATCACATGATTCACAATTTTCATGTGGGCAATAACATTCACAGCTCATCTAAAGAACACCCACATCAATGTAAATAAAGATGCACACAAATTTGATATGTATTTTCATTCTATTTCCTCCATCGAAGTTTTATGCTTTAATATTATTAAAAAGCGAAGAAATACGATGATGCTGTTAATGACAATGATAAAAATTAAATATAGATTTATTATGTCCTTTTCTCTCATTCTTGGAATTAAAACCCATCCTATTATTGACAAAGCCATCCAATACAAAAAGAAACTCGATAAAAGATTGGCAATGCGTTCCAAAATGGATTCTTGTTTGTATTCCATTATATTACTTTCTTGAACAGTTACCTGTTTTTTCATTTAATTTCTCTCCTTAGTGAAGTTTGCACATGTATTGATTGGATGTTTGATGTGCATCTGTTCTGTTAAGAAACATTTGGTGCATTCATTTTGTTCTGGATCTGGTGAATTCTTTGCTTGATAATTATCCATTTTTCGTTGCAAATACAATCTGGTTTGTTCTTTTAATTCTTCTTCATTCATAATTTAACACCACATACTATGCAATTCTTTGCATCATGACTATTCTTCTGCCCACATTCTGCACAGATTTGATTTGTTGGAATTTTGTTAAATTTAATTGTTATTCCACAATTTGTACAGTATATAGAATCTGATGGATTTTTTGATCCACATCCATTACAATTCATTTCACTATATGCCAGAGACTCAAATTTCTCTGCTAATTGACTAGAGTTATAGGTCTTGATTGGCTTTATAGTTTTCCTTTTTCTCATATGGGCAGCTCTTCTTGTTGAATGTTTTTTATGTTTTGGGTGGAATTTTTTTCTAGGAAGCTCTTTTGGTTTTTCCTGTTCCATTCCTATTTTTAAGAAATTGCCAATAACAATTATAGTTCCTATTGTAAAAGCCAGTAGTAATAATCCCACAAAGATTTCAAAAAAATTCATTTTTTATCATCAACCTCCCAAATATTAGGACAATAACAATGCCCCTCCCAACTACCACAATTATGAATTTTACATGGATTATTAGCTAAGCATTGATCAACATCTTTTATTCCAAGAATTACATGACATTGGAAAAATTCTAAGATAATATCTGCATGACACTTTTCAGTTATATCACACCCACAAGCAAGATTATATCCTTTAAGTGGCTCAATAAACTGTTTGTCTGCTTGAATTTGATCTCGTAACCATTTTCTATATTTTTTTAATGATTCCCCTCTTGTATGTTCTGATAGATTGAATGGGTTCCCCCATCTACTCCTACGTGTGACTATTTTAGTATTGGTGGGTAGTTTACCCATGAAACGATTCCATTTAATTCTTTTAATAGCGATTGTTTCACTCATCTAATTAACCTCATTCTATTTTCTCCTAGATTTTACCTCTTTGGCATCTCCTTGTATTTTACCCCATCAAGAAAAGTACAACCTTTAGCACCACACGACCTGTGTTTTCTATTCTTGCATGGGTCTGCTGTGCATCCTTTCTTACTACATTTTTTATGTGCCTCTGTTGTACATGGGAGTAAAGTACCAGATTGTTTGAAAAAGAAGGGAGTTGAATATTTGAAACATTGCATTCTAATATCTCTTGCCCATTCCAGATCAAATTCCCTAATTTTTGCTTTTGTGCCAGAATTATGTACAAGAATACCATTTGCTATATAGTTATGTGAGTTTTCAATCTCTAAATCATATGTTAGTTCACTTCCTATTGGTTTTATATATTGAATATGATCTACAGCAAAATTAGTTGGTAAGAAGCCTTTGAGGACAGGACTTATACTTCTAATCGATGTTGCCTTATAGCCTATTCGATTATGTGAAACTTTAAAATAATAGTTCGTAACTGGCTTATTATAATTGTAATCCTTGTTTTTGGTTTTCCAAATTCCTCTTATCCTTTCTCTTGAGTGAATACTTGTGACATGATATCCAACATCCAGACAGAGGGCCCACATTTCTTCAATTAGTGTTTTATTTCTAGCTTCAAATACCCAAGTTGGACTTTTTCTACTATTATCTATTGTCCCATCTGAATCAAGATATCCATCAATAAGAGACTTCTTATGATTTTTTGGTAATTGCCACACCCAATCGGGAATATGTTTTTCAAGTTCTTTGTAATTCAAATCTAAATCATCAAATAGTTTTGATATTTCTTTATCATAGATATGAATTTGTGATTTATCTGTATGAATTTTTTTCTTAAACTCTTTCTCAAGTAGTGGAATATATTTTAGTCTATTATTACTGTCTGTATTCATAGCAAAGGATAATTCGTGTCTTTTCAGTCTGATCCATCCGTCTCCGATAAATAAACCTACAATTCTCATAAAATCTTCTGTGTAGATCAATAATGGAGTTTTTTGTTCTGGAGCTGATTTTTGTATTACAATGAAATCACCTTTTTTTAATTCGTTCAATTGGGTCCATTCTAAACTATATTCATGTCGAATTAATTCAGATCCAATTTGAATTGGTTTTATGTTTAATCTCAAAAATTTATGCTTTTGACTTGCTTGAATGGTTCTTGTTTTAGTTTTTAATTCAAAGATCTCTTTTATTCCATTCTCCATTTTATTTTTTATTTTAGAAATTATCATCTTGGTTTTTATGTTAGTTGTTGGTTTTTTATATGCATCCGAATATAGTTCACCGTCATAACTATAAACATTGTCTCCAATTGATAATTCATAAATGCGTTTATATCCGTTAGGTGTACTAATGAGGGCATTTTTGGTTAGACATTCACCACCAACTATCACCCAATCTAGATCTGGTAAATATTTACTCAAATCAAGAGGTCCTAATAGGGGTTCACAGGACAGAAACTTTAGATGAGCGGAACTTTTGATTAAATGAGGAATTCGTTTATCTGCTCTTTTTTGGTTCTCAACTGAAGTTCCCATCCAGATATTAGGCGACCAAAGATCCTTGCCTTTAATTGGTCCCATAAGTGTGTCATGAGTTGATTTTTCATATTCCAGAATTCCTTCTGGTCGTTTAGTCAATATCTGGAAGATGTGTTGATTGTTAGACATAAGATTATGCATTGTGGTATAGATCCAATCCATTGATACTTCTTCGTGAAATAGATCAGACATTGAATTGACAAAATATATTGTTGGTTTCTTCCTATTCCAGATCTCATCGAATATTGATTGCATTGTTCCTTTACCACTACGATGTTCAACTATCACATTAAATGGTTGCTGATATTTTGGTTGTCCCGCATTCAATAGTCTATTATTATGCATCTTTTCAGCGTAACAGTTTTTACAGCCTTCAGAAATCTTACTACAGCCTGCAGTTACGTTTAGGGTTTTTTCTGTCCATTCTATATTAGTCATGATTTAAATTTTCTCCTTCTTTTCTTGTAGAGGGGCCTCCTCTAAAATGTATGTTTTTCCTCTCCATATTATTTTCTTTTTCTTTTTTAGTTCAAGAAATTTGGTAGGTGGCATTGTATGAAATGCCTTACTTATTGTTATATGCCCCTCTCCTTCACACTTTGTACAATCCCAAGGGCATATACCATGTTCGCACAAATCATCACATCCACATAAAATGCCCAAATCTGGATTCTCAATTGAGATTTGACAATTAGATTTTATCAATTTAGTCATTTTACTCAAATTCCTCCATAGTGATTTTCCGCCTTAGAGATATTTTAAGGATTGATGGGTTTATGATCATAATCGATCTGTAATCGATCTGTAGGATCGGTTTCAGTTTCATTCATAACTATTTGATATGATTTAAATAAATAATAAAGGAATAGAGACATAAATGTAACTACAAAGGTGATCAAATAGACATCATATTCAAGATTGGATAAAAGGTAACCTTTCTCTAACCAATCTACTATAGGGAGTGTAGGAACATCGATAAAGAAACGTAACTGAATATCTGCAATTTCATCTACAAGACATACTGGAGTTTCACAAAGAGCATCTGTTTCAGTTGTGGCACTAAGCGATAATGAAGCATAAAACTCCTCATTTTTTGGAAGCCCAAAATAACTAGTATTCCCTACCACATTCCAAGCATAGGACACCGAATAGTTATGAGAAACGTAAACACGATATTTAAATTTACCATATCCAATTTCAGTAATAGTATAATTAAGAAATGTCAAATCAAAAAGGACATCAACCCAAGTATGAGTAGAATTAGTTTGATACTCTGATGTGTCTTTTCCCCAATACATGTGATCTGGAGAACTAATTGAAGCCTGGGTTAGATAAATATTATCTCCTTGTTTCATGGGAGGATTGTTTTCGATCTCAATAGTTGTTTTATTATTAAAAACAAATGCGACTGTAAGTATTATTATTACTAGGATTAATGGTGTAAATTTCATTCTGAATTTCTTATCAGTGTTAAAATATATAATGTTTGTCACGACCTATAAAAGATTTGTTCACAAAATAATCTTAATTTTAAACAATATTTATTACATATAATTTATATTGGAGATTGATGGCAGAAAAAGAAAGATTTAGTGTATCAATTAGATACGTAAACAGAGATGAATCATTTGTATCATCGATGTATGCATTTATCACACTATATCAAAAAAGTGATCCTGCATATGTAAAAAATAAACTAGTAGGGATGTTAGCATATGATATGATCTATGGACAAGGTGAAGAACTACAAGCAATGCGTGAAGAAGGATTGAAGGATCCAGAAGAAATGAACAAGATCGTAACAGAATATGTTACTAAGAATAAATTTGTTCAGAAAGCCTATGCAGAATGGAGAAGTGAATATTAATGGAAACAGTATTTAGAGATCTAGGCTACAAGTGGATTGATGGACTATACGTTGGTGGTGATGAACAATATGTTGAATCAATTGGGGATCAAGCAGGATTCCCCCTAAGATGTTTGGTTTGTAAAGAAATTTTCTTTGTTAAGAGAAACGAGGCCCCTCCATTTGCGTTTGTAGATTTTATTTTTAATTGTGTAGATTGTGATAATCAAAACGATTGGAACAGTTTTGAATATTATTTGAGTCAGATTTATAAAAAATTACACCCTAAATATATGGAAAAAGATTATATCGATTCTCAATTAGAGCTGTGGTTTGAAGGTTCAGATGATTATTTCATATTTATGTCATGTTTGAAAACAGATCCAAGGAGGCGATGATAAAATGGAATCTGAATTATTTATTGAAATATTACAAAATGTTAATAGTAACAATCTATTCAACCCCTATACTGATTTATGTGAATTGGACAAACCCAATGCCCCAGAGATAAGAACAAATAATCTAAGAATATTTCTTGACAATATAGATCGATTTGATACCATACTAGTTGGTGAAGCACCTGGCCATATAGGAGCAAGAAAAACAGGATTGGCTTTTACATCCAATCATATACTCAAGACTGCAGAGAAAACATGGGGAATGAAAGGATTTGAAATCGCAACCAAGAAAGAATATTACAAAGAATTATCTGCCCATCATGTATGGTCTGTTCTACCCAGATTAGTTAATCCGCCTATCCTATGGAACATAATTCCATTACACCCATTCAAAGGTGAACAATTTACTAATCGAACACCTAACAATCTAGATCATCTCACATGTAATTCTGCAGTTGAGTATTTCTTTAATAATACTGAATTCAGAAAAATAATTGCAATAGGAAGAGTTGCTCAAAAAAGATTAAGAAGATTAGGATTCGATGTAGAGTACGTGAGGCATGTCAGTATGGGTGGTTCTAATAAATTTAAAGCATCGATGTATGAACTTTTTGAAAAATATGATGGTTTTGAAATCTCTGAATTTGGAGGGAAAAATCGACTTAGATGTATAAAAGATCCTAAAACTTGTAAGGCATGTTATGAGACAGAAAGTATGATGAGACGACACCATTTAGTTGATCATGGTCAAGAATCGTTCACTATCCTTGATTTATGATTTTGAACATTCAGTACGTTGTGCCACAAAATATTATACGTAATATTGTATATAATTTTTACCATTGCAAATAAGTTCACTATTAACACCTATTTAAAATTTATCAATGATTCCACATTTGATGCAATAACTATAGGTTTTCACACTGTCCTTGGATGGTTTGGTCGTCATGATATGCCTACCATCATCAGAAGTTTTACAGTGTAGTGGGATTGTAGGAACAAAAGCAACTAGAGGTAGTTTATTCAAAAAACTATCTGGGTTACATTCTGGACATTCGTTATATTTGATCCAATCGAAGATTAAACTACAATCAGAACATTTTCCTTTTGGTGGGTATTTCATGGTAATAGCCATAGTCAATATAAGTAGTAGAAATATTTGAACATACAGAGAGACACAGTTAAAAGTGATCCATGTAAGGTGTTTTGTTTTTTGATGTTGTTGCTTAAATTAAATTTATAATATAATAGATTCCACTCTAAACTCATATCTACCAGAAACTTGATCGTATCCGTCATAAATAACTAAATCTATGTCTTCACATTTAGCCAGGGTTTCTGTTATGAATAATGACGTTTTCTCCATGATCTCGTTGATGGTATCCTTGGCAACATCAATTAAATCTTCAGCGTTTGTTGCTGATACTCCTATTCTCTCATCGTTAGTCACAGAATCATATATACATATTTTATATATAATTTGACTAATATCATCGTATTTTATTATGTTTTTTGTTAAAAGTTTTTCTTGTAGTTCTTGTAGCTTCATTGGTTTCCTAACTCCTTTAATTTTTCCCAAGTTGTATCATTACAGAATAGCTCGTAGGCGGTTCCTACTCCATGTTCACATGAATAACTATTTGCGGTTCCACAAGCATAAGCTGGAAATCCAGAAACATGTATTACACCATGAAAAGTTATTGTTTCGATGATTTCTTTAAAATCATTAGTTTTTATGTGAAGACCCATATTGTCTTGTAATTCATATTTTTTCATTATAATCCTCTCTCTTCATCCATTCTTATTACTATCAATTCCCTTGCCACTTCCAATCCCATCAATCTACCCACATCAACTTTACTCGTTGGAAAAACATAGATGGCTTTTTTATATTCTTTGATTTCTAAATCAAGTCTTTTCAGTAATTCTTTCATGTGTGTTCCACCTTATATTTCATTAGTACAAAAATTGTATCTTCTACTTGTCTCCAATCTTTAGCTATATCACAAGGGCATAGCTGTATTCTTCCCTTGCATTGGTTCTTTAAATCTTTACTCTGGTCATAATGCTTGGCTGCTATCCATTCCCAAACTTTGTATAATCCTGTAATTTTTAATTTTGTCATTTTTTGAAGATCAGTTAAATCCTGATCGGTAACTGTGCTTGACACAATATTATATTGTGTAACAAAGTATATAGTATTTGGGAAAACCAAGGCAATACGGTGGTATTATTTAAATTGGTTGATCATAAGAAATGGGAAGTAGTTAGTGATTTAGAGCAATATTTCTAATATGTTAAAGGAATGATTCTATCTCTATTTGAATTGCTGTTAGTTTAGTATGTAGAGCAGTAACTTCAAGTTGATCCATTTTGGGAGATGATAGACTATTATCAATTGTTTTATATAATTTGTCTTTGATCTCATCTCTTTTCTTATGCAATTCTTTTAGTTCGGGGTTATCATGAATAATTTTCAATTCTTTGTACTTACCACTAATATAATACGCGTAATATGCCAGATAGAAAAATGTAGCAATGTACGCTATAACATTAGAAAACGCAGCGATAAGCCCTAACAAAACAAATCCAACAAAGAATACAATCATACTTGGAGATATTACCTCTTCCAAAATATTTATTCCTTTCCAAGAATCAAAAAATCTTCCATGGAGCAATTTATAATATGCAAACATCAATAATACTACTACTACCAACATAGAGCCTAAGAATACAAAAAGCTCAACGACTTCTAGCCACTTATTAGAAAGAATATATCCATCTCCCATCTGATAATTCCACAATATTCCAATAGATGCAACACTACCAATAATATACGCAAAAAATAATATTATTATAAATGATACAAATACTTTTTCTACAAAATATTTTATGCTTCCTTTGAAATAAAACCATGGTTGAGTCATAGGTCTTCAACTCCACATGGTTTTTTATTCTGGCCTAATACGTACAATAACACTGTTACAACAAAAACAAAATATTTTGCTGTAAACAATATTACATAATACCAAGCAGGTTCAACAAGAAATGTCGTATCAATTGCCCCAAAAATTAAAGAGCAAATTAACATGACTATAAATGGTTTATTTCCCAATTTTGTTTCTGCCATCAATTCATAAAGGGATTAACTATGATATTAATATATCCATCTTATTTATCTAATAAAGAAAATAGATTTTAAATACTTTTACTGATTCTATAAATTATGAAGTTCTATACTGATGCATCTTATAACATAGAGAAGAACATAACAACCATTTCTTATTACAATGATTATTACATGGATGCTAAGGAAATAGAACTAAAACCGAATATGGATGTTACCTATGCTGAAGGCATGGCCATTTTACACGTTTTACAGAACTTTGATAATATAACAACTATTTTTACAGATGCGTTGATTGTCACCAAATTTGTAAAGGGACTCTCTTCTCCAAAAAAAGCCGAATTAAATAAACTAATATCAGAAATTAAGAAATATGAATTTAATTTAATTTGGATACCAAGCCACGAAAATAAGGCTCATAGCCTAGCTTATAATCATATGAAGAAAATTTCTAAAGATAAACCAATAATCCTTTCTATAAAGAAACACTCACAATTTCCTCCCAAGAAAAACAAAGAAATGGATTTCAATGAAAAATGGTTTCTACTTTAAAATTAATTTACTATTTTTTATAATTTTTTAATCGTATTGCAGTTATTCCTATTAACAATAACCCTATTGTAGAAACACTGGTTCTCTTGATTATCTTGTTTAAAGATTTACTTTTCCGTTGCTGGATTGATCTCGATTTTCTCATAAATGTAGGAAGTATATGTTATTAGTTTTGTTCTTGAGTTGACAGGGTTACAGAAAAGGTTTTAATTTTCATTTGGAAGTGAATGTTGCTGACGAGCTTTGCACGTACTGAGATGATATAACTGGAAAATGATAATGATACATATGTGAATAAGGCTATATTTAATGCATTAACATGGTCATCTACAATAGTAAATTATACTCGATTCGAGGTAAACAAACCAGGTCTATTAATTTCATTTGTGATATGCAGAACATCCCTTCTCCAAATAAACTAAATAGTATGCAGAAAGAAATGTTAGTCAGAATATTTGCCCATGAATTTTATTAGAAAATATTAACATATCCATCTTATTTATTTAACTATCATTATTTCTTGGAAATAAAAATAAAATGCAGTTCTGTTTTGAATTGTTTGTATGAAAAAAACAAATTTATTTTCTTCAAAATCTTTGTAGCGATAAATTATAAAAAATGTATCAATTACAATATGTATATTTGAAATATTTAAATTATTAACCAAATCGAAACTAAACGAATAATACTCACCAATTGTTAAATTAGTAATTGAAAATATTAATGCTAATGATGAATTTGAATAACCGTTTTCCCAGAGGAAATGAATTCTAACATTACCATCAACAATATATGATTCTACTAGATCTTTTGGTTCTACTGGTGGTAAAGGTGGTGTCCAGAAAAAAATTAAAAATGCGGTTCCAAGTAAGGCAAAGAGAAGAATAAAATACTTGCCATAGAAGAAAAAATCAATCTTTTTATTCATAATAATTTATATCAAGTCTACTTTATAATTAGTTGTATCTTATTTACTTGAATTTGTGTTCATCCTTTACCTTTCTATGAGGTGTTTGGTTGTCAATTTGTTTTTTCAAAGCAACCCAATCGCTTTCTTTTATCATTTTTATCAATATTTCGATCCCTTCAACTGATAGATGAAAAACATACTTAAATTTTATCTTAAGTTTATCTGGCATTACCACCCACTTATTTTTTTCTAATTGTAACCATCGTCTTCCATATGTATCCATTTTTGACAAATATGGTTGTTGTTCTATAATCTCATCTTGTTTACTTAATATAACAAAATTGGTAACCAATTTACTCTTCTGTCGAATCGTAATAATTGGTTTTAATAAAAGTAAAATTACCACCATAGTTAACATGTAAAATAATACATGTGGATAAAAATTCAATCCCATAAACAACAATTGTTTTATTTGATAAATAAATGTTTTCACTTTATTTATACACTCAATAGAATTTCCAAAGATTTATCACATCCAATAGGATAAGTCCTGTAAAATCATTCCCAGAGAGTATAAATAAGAAAGGAAGAAAATATAATTGATATAATTGCGAAAATTGAAAGTATGATCTCAATTATCTTTCTATTTCTTGATTTTGCCATAAGTTTGATTTAAAATATTTAATATATAACTTCTTAGAATTGTTTATGATTTAAAAAATATGTCAACTATTTATTCACTGCTATTCGAAAAGTGGGCATATCCCCATTCTGTGGTACTAACATCAACTTGCATCCAATAAGATCCATATCCCCCAGACATCCATGGTGTTCCACCACCTCCATAATATATTATTTCCCAATCCCCAAAAAGATAATCTTTCTTCATTCCAAAAGCTATGGATATTATTGCTTTGATTATATACTTATATCTCAAATAATAATGTTTAATTCTCATGTGGGTATGCCCCCAATTCTCATGATTGGAAATATTAGCAGGTCCTCTATTCTTTGGTCTTAAAACTGTCCAAATCAATTTCCATCTATTTATATCCTTCATTTCTTTTTAGCCTCAAGTTTTCTATAATTTTTATTTTGGCAATAAGTTCTACATCCATGAATCACAATGAAACCTTTCAACATGCTATTTGGATTATGAATTATTCTTCTCTGGTGCTGATGCCAATTATGAACAATGGCATGTGGATCCATCATCTGAACTACAGTATGCATTTTACGTTTTTTCATAGTAATATAGAAATCCTTGGTTAATCTCTGATGAGTATGCAAGATCATCACCAATCTCAAATAGTATGCATTTTTAGGTATAATATCTGAAAAAACAGTTAGTGTCCCTCCAAAACTTAACTTCCATTTAATGTTAAGTAGCTGCAATTCCAAATACAATTCTGGTGTGAAATATTTTTGATGTAAACAAGTTCCACAAGCCCCATATTCCAAATCATTTTCATTCGAGGGATACATATTCGACACTCCTTGTTTTTCGTCTCTATGTTCAAAACAATATAGCTGCGCACATTTTTCACATATTTTATTATTTTCATCTAGAAGTTCTTTTTTAGCTGTCAATCCACAATATGTGTATGTGTTTGGTCGTGTTATTACTCTTCCTTGGGAATTAAATTTTATCCGAAATAAATTTTTCTTCTTTTTTCTGTAAGTAATTCTCTCTGCATGTAATTTCATGATTAGATCACCTTCAGTAGTTCCAAAATATCGTCATACTCATTTGATTCAACTATTATTGATGTCCCCTCAGCTAATAAAGTATTCTCCAGAATAATTTTTGTAGGAATTCCCCCTAACTTTTTCTGAATAAGTTTCTGAATTTTAAAAGGCACAGGAACTCCTTTGTTTTTTCTCCAAAAGGGCGTTTTTACTTTAATATACATTTCACCACTATATGCATTATAAACAAGAGGAATAATAGTAGTTGTTAAATGTCTCTTAGAGTTTTCAAAGGGGTGATCCCGCCAGAATTTTAGAATGAAAAGAGTGAATGGTAAAGTTCCATCAATTTCACCATATTGTTTGTTCTTGTTCTTTAATTGTTTAATTAATCCGTTAGTTCTCATAATATCACTTCCAGTCTCTGCTTTTTTGATATATTTTTTTGATATAGTCATACTCATTTGATTCAACTATTATTGATATACCATGAAGATCAGCAAATAAGCGACCATCTCCTCTGGCAATGGTTGTAGGTATTCCTAAATCCCTCTGGATGAGTTTATTAATTTCAATAGGTATACTAATTCCTTTGGTTCTCCTCCAAAAAGGTGTTTTTATCTCAATACACATTTCACCACTATGTTTGTTGTAAACAAGTGGGATGACGATAATAGATAAATACCTATCAGCCCCTTTTCTCCAATTTTTTTGAATAAAAAGATTAAATGGTAAAGCTCCATCAACCTCATAATATTGTGTTGTATTTCTGTGTTTAAATCGATTCATTGTTTTTTCTATAATATTCATAATATCACTTCGTTACTATTATTGTATCCCTCTCTGGTAGATCTGGTCTACGAGTATGAGATTTGATTTTAGTCTTTTCTACTCTGATCACCATCTCATGTGGTTCATCACCACTAAAACACATCAGTTTCGGCAATACACTCTCACAATCAGTACATTTGTCATTCATATACCAAGATGGTTCTTTGCAATTGGGACATATAATAATCAACCCAGACTTAAAAATTCTTTTTCCACAATCTTCTACATCACAATAATAATAGTGTCTAAAATATTCACTCACCATTGAAGCATAGTTCCATTTCCATTTACCACTAGGTGTCTTATGTTTTGTTTTAGGGTTTTTATAAGCATATTTGGGATTCTGGTTTTTCAAATGTTTTTTGGTAACATTGCTTTGATTATATCTGGTAATCTTCCCTCTTCTATGTTTTCGCCTCAATACTCTGGTAACAGGGACTTTGTTCTGGAATGCTTTATTCATCTCATAGATAAACTCAATACACCACAGGATTTCACTAAAGAAAGCATGAGTGGGTGGAAATATATCATCCCCCATCATTTGCCCCTCTAATACCTCCACATCTTCCAGTCCTTGAATATATATTATCCCACTTGACATACTAATATATATACGTAAAAACTCATGATTTATGGAATCAAACTCTTCCATTCCAGTGATCCCCATTTTCTCAATACGTTCAACAGTAGGTTTTCTTCCGAACTCAATAACAACCAGATCCAATGAGAGAAAATTCATAAACACTCCTCTGGTTTCCACATTCATCTCCTCTAAATCAGCAACACTCCAACCCATGGTAGTAATCATTCTTGTGAACATATTTGGTGGTATTTTTGCTTTTCTCACAAAATCCTCATCTGGATTTAATCTTCGAGGAAGAACCGCATATGCTGATTGAAGTGTAAAAAGTTCACTATCCATTTGTTTCTTAACAGAATTAGATACTTTAGCCAAACCTCTCATATCAAGTTTTTCTTTGGACAATTTAAATGCCTGTGAGGGATATAAAATCATATAATCAATAGGCATCTTTGGTTCAGCTCTTTGAACCAGATCAATAAAAATAGAACTATACAGGAACATAAACTGATCAAGTGCTTCGAGTTTATCCTCATTAACACAGAGAACCAATTGCTCATTTGGAGCCTCTGCTAAATTCAATCCCACCACATCTGTTATTTTTTTATCGATGTAATCCATTCCTTTATTATCCACAATCATAGTTTTGGCATCTCTTATTATATTACGATAGGTAATCATGGATTTGAATACTTCTAATATTCTTCTAGGGTATTTCTTTTTATGTCTTGAATTTGTCCTTCGCAATTGTTCATTGAGTGCTCTCTCATAATTAACAAGGAGAGTACTTCTGATCTTGGATTTTGTCTCTTTCAATTCTTTTCTTCCACCTCTTGATAATTTTGGCAAGATAAACAGTATTTTCCAGAAATAATAATGTTGCCACAATTACAATTATTATTATCTTTTAGTATAGCTAATATTTTATTACGATTTTCTGAATTTGGACATTTAGTACATAGAAAATAATTTTGAATATTAAGTTCTTCTGTAAATGAAATGTTCATGTGTTTATTTAACATAATACAGTGTTGAATAAATCCCCCTAAAAATCCCCAACTTCCTTCTACTCTTAATCTACATCTAACAGATCTATTTATGTGTCCTATTTTACCATTTACCATTTTTAGTTTAGTCATTTCTTGCTTATCTTCTTCTCTTTGTATGACATAATTTGCTATTAACAATGATATAATATTTCCTTCACATTTTACCCAATTGGTTCCTGCTTTACTCAATTCTTTTCTAATGCCTCCTTCTTGACTATATGAAAATCCCCACCTATTTGTAATCCACATGAACCACAATAATATGTAGTAACTGGAAACAAGTGATTTACGTGTCTAGTGTAAATATAAGGTATGTTTAATTTACACCTAATATAGTGTATAATTCTTACTATGCGACTCAATTCGGACACCTCTGATGAGTTATTTTTCCATGTTGCCTTGCCATATTTTTACTGTCTACTTTTTTTTGACAAAAGAAACAAATACCCTCTTTTGGGAATTTATATCTGAATATTGCTAAACGCTTATTCATTGTTCTCTAACTCCTTTTCGGTGTCCAGCATATTCATCATGTCAAGAAATACAAGGAAAATATAAAAAGGCACAAAACCAAATAACAAGAATATAAACGAATCAAGCACACTAATTTGATTTTCAGTTTTATAGATGATAACTGCGATTCCACTGGAAATGAAAGCACCTATGACACTGTGTATAGAAAACAATTTTGATTTATCTAGGAACATTCTAATCCTCTTCCTCCTTCTTTGCCTCATCAATAGTGTTTTTTATTCCAGAATCATAAAATTGGGATTTAAAATATTTTAGATGTGTTTTCTGATGTGTTAAAATATCATCATTATAAGCATCAAAATCAAAAAATTTGTCAACTTCGTCTTTTACAAGTTGTTGTAATACTGCTGGCTCAAGAGCATCTAATTCAACCATGGCATCACCAAATTCTCTAATGAATTTTTTAGCTCTCGCATCTTCCCTCTTTACATAAGCAGGTGGGAGATCGTATTGTTCTATTTGCTCAAGAGTAAGAGAACAATGTTTGAAACGACCATAAATTTCTTCATCATTAAGTTGTTGCTGAAAATTTCGCATTATGTCCCTACCAGATGGATCGTGATCACCAAAAGTCAAGAACACCATATTCTTCGCATTTCTGGGTACTTCTTTCATAGCCTTTTCTTTGATTTGTTTGGCAATCTCATAGATCTGGGTATATGAATTATAACCTCTATTTACTATCAGAGTCACTCCAAGCTTATCACACATAGCTGCAAATACAGATTGTAATGCTTGTTTTTCCAACACGACAAACACCTTGTTTCTCTGCCAAGCCCACCTATCAATTTCATAACCATTGACTTTATTTTCCAAGTCTTCAATCCAACTCTTCCACATGCTTTCCATAACATAAACATTATCAGTTTCCATCTCTGAAGTTCTGGTCCTATCCTCAAATACTTCTGGATCAATAATCCTATTCTTTCTGGCATCAGTTAGAGCCTTCCCCAAACTTTGGTATGAAGCCTTAACATTGGGAATAACTTCTGCAGCCACTAGTCTATAATAAATCTGTCTTAGAGTTAATTTCATTCCTGCTTTTGCATATTGATCGGTAACAAGTTTGGCAGATTGTATTAACCCCCACTTCTTTGTCCCCTTTCTTATTTTTGTAATTGTCATAAATTAAAGTGGTAATCAAGACTATTAAATATTGTTCATAAAATATATTATTTTGTTAACAAATCTTTTTCATATAGTGGGAACTATTATATAATTCAGTGTGCATAAAAAACTATATGGTTTTAGACGAACACGAAGTTTATGAGGATTTAAACCCAGAAAAACCACCTTTCCCACCTCATCAGTGTGAAAAGTTAAAGAAAATAAACATGTATTATTCACAAAGACATTCTGGGTGGATATTAGCTCAAAAACTCTATCCTCCTCTAAAAGATGTAGTTGTTTTGCATGATTGTAAAGCATGTACATATTGTGTTTTTGTCTTTGAGGTATGAACAATGGAGAGCCAATATAGATTAGAATTAATAACCTATTCCATTAGATGTACATTATGTCGAAGACACGTTCCAGTATATCTTCATCCAATATATCACAACACCGAATACGAGCTAACACGATTATTTTGTAGAAGATGTCTTCCACTGGTTGAATACCCCCATATTAAGGGACAAGATGAGTCTGGGCGATTTATGGGAAATAGATTAAAAGATGGATGTACTTGTATCTGTCATAACTTTGTAATTAGATCTAAAAAATGTGGAGAATATTGTAAAGAAAATTGTAGGAAGGAAAATAAAGATGAGTAATATAGAATGGGGCAAACAAGGCATGTGGCCTACATTTGTTATTTCTTTTTTTCTTGGCATTTAGTACAATCTTCATTCATGCTATCATCATTCATTCCTGTACAGTCTTTGCTTATTTGGCTTTCACATATGTCATTCATAATTTCTCACCCCCTTTATTAATCGTATAATATTCATAATAATCTAAATACTGGATCTGTTTATAACTAATTGTATTTTATTTATTTAGATTTGAGAGAGAAACTACCATGAGTTTTCTACCTCAAGCGGAACCACTAACCCACAGACACCACAATACCCATCTTTTAAACGATATGATAATTTGCAACAATTGGCTAAATCATCATAGCTCTTTGTTTTTTTCATTATTATTTCAGGTATATTTATTTGTGTTTTTGGTTTGAACAATTGATTCGAAAAATTTGTAAACATATTAATCATAATAAAGAACAACATAAATGCCAAAATCCATTGTAACCACGTTGGAAGAACGTGTCTGGGATTATCAATTTCTTTTAGGTGTGCTATATATTCACCAGATATTTTGGTATCATTTGTTGTGTCTTGATAAAAAAATGAAGCTGAATTGTCTTCTAATACAATTTGTTCAATAACAAAATAATCAAAGCTCTCGTTGTTATGATAGTATAAATCATTCCAATTAAATGTAAATATAACCTTATGGATAACATTTTTCGAGAGCGTTGGCATTTCTTCACCCTCATATAACTCGATGTCTAAAACTACAACATCAACTGAAATGAAAAATAATGGATTAACATATTCAATATTTTTAGGTGTTGTGTATTTCAAAGATTTTATTTTTAATATATTGTCATCTCCTGTAAACTCTGCAATATAATTTTCTGGGAGTAAGCCTGTATTTTCAGCTATTCCCACTGGTATGTATTGTAGTGAGAGGATAAATAGGATAATGGTGAGTTTTATTTGTTTATCCATAGATAATATTTGTATGATTATATTGATATTTAATGTTTCCCATTATTTGTGAAAGATTTGTTCACAAAAACATAGTGTCATTTAAATAAGATCAATTAAGTATCAGTATAAGATCTATTATTGATCTGAAAGAGATGAAAATTGATGATATGCAAAGAATGCAAGAAACCAATGACTCCTATTACAACAGTTGTTGAAATAAAAGGAAAGAAAGTTCGCAGAGGAATGTCTAGTTATAGAGCATGTTTCTTTTGTGACAGAATCGTAAGGAGCGAAAAATAAAATGGATAGCAATGTAGAGAGAATCATTAAAGAGGTAAAAGACCATGGTTATGAAGATCCAATTGTTAAAAGTTATTACAGGATATTTGTTGATCTATTCAAATTTTTCTATAAAACTAAAAGCGAGATATTACTTCATACTCAAATATTTAGTATTGATGAGTTGAAAGAAGCATTTAAACTAGAATTGGCTAGAATTAAGAATATTAAAGTAACGGATACTGATAAGGATAAGTTGAAAATATATCTTGAGAACAATACAAAAGCCTCCCAGAGTTTCTTAAAATTTTATGAGAAAAATTTGGAGACAATGTTAATTATAGCTGATGAAATGAAAGGAGTAATCGAAGAATTGGATGAATCTGATTTTGATTATATGAAACTGGATGGTAGAACTTGGGACAATTACTCTAGAGAAGAGGAATTTAAAAACAATCTTGAGAAGTTTGAAAAACTAGAAAAAGCTAGAAAAACAAGGAAGAAAGTTAAAGGTGCCACCTTACTGGTTGATTACTTCATTACAAACCCCACATTCGAACAATTACAAACAATTCAAATATTGACTTCTACAGGAAAGAAAATCCGACTTTATGGTTACTATCATAACCTGGATAATGCAAAGCCATTAATTGAAAATAAAGAATATCATAACCTAAAATATTATTATGATGAAGGTCCTAAAAAGGGTCAAGAATATCATGGAAAAGTAGAAAATCTTAGAGTTTCATTTGTTTAACAAATTCTAGTATAATCCACCATTAACATTCAACACTTGCCCTGTGTAAAAACTACAATTTATTAAGAATTCAATTGCAGATCCAATATCTGAATTTGTTCCTAATCTTTTCAGAGGAACTGCTTCTATGATTTTATCCAAATGTTCTGTTGGAACTGAATTAATTATGCCAGTATTAAAATATCCTAATGCCAATGTATTCACTCGAATATTTTTTGGAGCAAGTTCTTTTGCTAATGATTTTGTAAATCCGAATAATCCAGATTTAGCAGCAGAGTAATTTGATGTTCCTGCTACTCCGATTTGAGAAACGACAGAGGACACATTGATTATCACACCAATATCGTGTGATCGCATATAGGGAACAATCAGTTTACACATTTTGAATGCCCCTTTGAGAGTAACATCGATCACACTATCCCAATCGCTGTCATCCATTCTCCATATCAATGCATCTTTGTTGAATCCAGCACAGTTAACCAGAATAGTTGGATGTGAATTTGTTGCACTCAAATATAATTTTAAATTTAATATATCATTTGAATTAGTTACGTCACACTGGAATGAATTAACATTGCCACCATTAATTGCCTCTAATGTTTTTACAGCTTTTTTTGCTCCTTCTGCATCAGATTTGTATAGAATTAATGTTTTCATTCTCATTAATAACAATTTTTCTGCAATATACAATCCGATACCTTTAGTTCCACCTGTTACAATTGCATTGAAGCCTTCTGGGATCATTCTTTCCACCTCACAAATTTTCCCTTATTAGTATTAGAAGATTTTCTTATTGTATTAATTTGATCTATGAATTCTCTGAATAGTGCATCCATTGTTGGATAGGGTCCAATATCAGATTTTAATTCCTCTAATTTTTTAGTTAATCCAAGAAGTGAATACTCATTAATATTTCCTGTATAGAATGCTTCTAAGAAATATTTTTCTTCTATTGGTATTCCAGATCTATCAAATCCAATTTGATTTATATTTTTCCAGAATGGGGGTGAGCCATATGCGATTGTGAATGGAAGAACATTATGTCTTACTGGACAATTCATTCCAATCATTGAGTGTGCTCCAACCACAGTCCATTGATGAATTGTTGCACTGTCTCCAAGAAATGCACCTTTCCCCAAAACTGAATGCCCTGCCATCATGCCATTTCCACCTACAATACCATCATCCATGACAATACAATCATGACCAATATGTGCTCCACCCATGAGAAAAGCTCGTTTCCCAATATGTGTTTCTTTTGAAGTTGTTGGTATTGTGATTGCTGTATGTTGGAAAAGGGTTGCTTTCTCTCCAATGAAAACTTTACCTTCATCGTTTTTTGATAAATATTTATGTTCTGGGGATTCAGAAATATTAGTAAAAGAATGAATTGTTACATCTTTTTGAATCTCTACAATCCCTTCAATAACAACATAAGGATAGATGGTCACATTCTTACCTATTTTTACATCATCACCAATTATAGCTGTTTCGTGAATCTCTCCTTTTGAGATAATATTAGAAGTCACTTCAAGATTGTAGTTATTTTATGGATATTTAACATCTCGGATTTTATTGATAATACATAGTAATATCTCAATTAACTTTCTGATAAATGGCTTCTGTACAACAGTATATACATCTAATTGTGAGCGGCCCTTTGAACACACTACTAATAATAATAAAATATTGTTCACCACAATTTTCGTTTAGACATTTTATGTTTTTCTCATCTTTAGATCCTTCATTGACCACTATTATGAATACTTGTCTTAATCCCATTTGAATGAGTCGCCAATCTGCAATTTCCATAGTTTTTCGTTCTTTATTTCTAATTTAAAGTCTCGGATTTTATTGGTTGTATGTCGGATTTTATTGAAAAAAAAAAGGAAATAGCAAATCACACGCAAGATGCTATTCCCCTTTAGTTGTGGATTGGGTGCCACATTCCTCTGCCTAAGAAGTAGAGCTGCAGATTTTTGGTTTGGAAGGGTTAAATCTGCAACCTGTACAATGTATAAATAATGTATAAATATAAAAAGTCATCTAATACGGTTTTCACAAATCATAAGTTCTGAATTCAAATATTAGCACATCGATGGATGGAATATCGATATATATCGATAAGCATCAATGATACATCGATTAATATCATCGATTACGCCAATATTTGAAATAAACTATAACTACAACAAGTATGAGGGTTATAGCTATCGATGGGATTGGATTGTCAACGATGACACCACTGATTTGTTCCATTCCAGAGACATACCATTCATAGTCTTCTTCTGCCATAACTACTATTTACAAAGTTTTTATTTTAACTAATTGGTCGGTTTAAGTTTTAATAAATAAATTATTATTCTCACTTATTTTTACTTCTTGCTAATATATATACAGATTCAAGTGTTTCTTGAAATTTATCCATTATAAGGTGTTCTTTTGCCCATTGCCTTATCTTTTGGTGTGAATGTTTTAAGATTCTATCTTTGTTATTTTCTATAATATTTGCTGTATCTGTGAGAGAATTATATCCAATCGAAATATCCTTTAAACTACTAAGACTATTATCAAGCATTATTTGTGGCATTAGAATTAATAGTCCAGCATGAGCATATTGATATATTTTATTGGGATCACAATATGCTAAAACTTCGTGTGGTTCAAATCCTTGAGTACCTATATGTGATCTAGCCAAAACACGAATACATTCACTATGTTCTACTTTTCCAACACTATCAATATTTCGCCCAGTTAATGACGGATCACTTCCAAGAATTAATAATTTAGAATTTATATTATCCCCATTAAACAGGTGTAGTAGTTTAGTTGTATCCCTATATGAAATAGAAACATCTTCATCTACTGGCGAACCTATATAGGATAATATAACTTGATCTTGACTTTGCACATCATCATATTCGATGTTATCTATTTCCTGTTTGAGTGGCATGTTGTTTATTACAAAGACGTTCTTTCCTTTTTTCTTTAA
>LAZR01000071.1_pt1 | contig 144632 bp, 142 predicted proteins | sample 329461 | NCBI WGS metagenome assembly LAZR01 (sample SAMN03002196, study PRJNA259156) | marine sediment metagenome | biome: sea floor; feature: Hydrothermal impacted sediments; material: marine sediment; isolation source: Loki non-amplified sample from Loki's castle hydrothermal vent sediment ...
TGCGTTTGGACATGAACACTCCTTTGGCACATTGTGCCTCTTTTCAAAAGTGTCCGCAGTAACGGGGTAGAACCCGATCGCCACCTTATCGCTAGTTCGACCTGACCAGGCGATGCGTCGAGCACCTCCAGATTCAACCAGTTATTGAAAGCGGCAAGTGCAGATATCTCTTGCAGGCGTGTTATCAATTCATTTGAATCAGACATATGGCCATTACCCCGTTGTGTCAATTAGTTTTAATCGAATGGGTTAGGAGCATCTGAGATGGAAGCTTGATCTTGTCGGCTCATTAATCTGAAGACGCCGCTTGCGCGGGCGCAGATTTCACCTTCAGCCAGGATCAATGCGTTGGCGAAGCAAAGGGACCTGCCGAGCTTCAAGGGCTCCGCCCGGATCTCGATCCACTGGCCTATCTGTGCGGTACCTAAGAAGTCCATTGTGAGACTAACGGTGAGAAGGCCGGCTGCAGTTTTTATTTGCTGTGCACAAGCCAAGCCCATGGCGTTGTCTGCCAGCGCGGATAAAAGCCCGCCGTGCACGAATCCTCGGCTGTTGGCGTGGACAGTCGCCGCTCGAATGCCTAGCCGGAAGTCATCAGATGTAATCTTGAAGTAGATAGGCTCCCACGGTTCAGTCAGCCCGCTATGGCGAGAGTGAAGAGCGTACCCATCAGGGATATCAGTTACGGTCATGCCGCATCTCCTAATTATCTATTGAAAGTGTGGTTTTATAATATATAGACCAGTCGCTATAATTTGCAAGATTTGGGGCGATGGAATAAGAAAACAATCGACTTGCAAGGTTGGGTTTTATGTGCGGAAAAGCAAAGGCGAGGGTGTCAGGAGGGGCGAGCGCGAGCTTCCATCAGTAAGGCAACTTCTTCGATGGATTCCTTTAACGGGATGGGGCTGGCCTCCACTCGTGCCTGAATTAACGCGCCTTCAATAACCGCAACGGCAAGGTTGGCCAGACGACGGGCATCGTCTTCGCTGGTTCCGTCCGCAACCAGCAGGGATTCGAACTCAGCTCGCCACAATCCGAACGCTTCCTTGCCAGCACTGGATATCCGAATTGATTGTGGAACAGTCTCCAGAATAGTGGTGGCGATGGGGCAGCCGTCTTTGAAACTTGATTGTTCCATCCATCCCGAAAGCAAAGCGCCAAACGCGCGCAGCACTTCCGCCGCACTCTGGTGGTTGGCTCGAAGAGCGCGAAGGGTTTGTGCTGTAATACTTCCGGCAAAGTGCACCGCCTCTTCTCCCAACTGCTCCTTTCCGGCGGGGAAGTAATGATAAAGCGATCCCTTGGGGGCGCCGCTTTCAGCGAGTATGTCGTTGAGCCCAGTGCTGGCGTATCCTTTCTTTCGAAAAAGTTTAACGGCAGCCAGGATGATACTTTTTCGGTGTTTTGATGCGGCGGTCATTGACGTTCCTGCAAAATGGTTTCTTCAATCGACAACATCCTACAAGTTTACGTCTTTGCGACTGCATGGACCATGAACGTCTGGAGAGCTCCTGCTGTTAAAATGTCCGGCCTGCCCTGTTTCAACTGGGAAAAACTGAGAGCCTGGGGCCATACAACCCCGGCTCGCGGGCACTGTTACTAAGGGGCGCTCTTTTTCCACTCATCTTCCTGTAGTAGGCGCCACATGATCTTGCCAGTGGGAGACTTGGGTATACTGTCGCCAAATTCAACTACGACTGGGCATTTATAGGCAGCCATATTGTCCTGGCACCAGGTAATAATGGTTTCAGCTGTAGTGTCTTCATGACCAGCCGCCAACACAACTACGGCTTTGACGGTTTCTCCCCGACGTGGGTGTGGCGTGGATATAACACAGACTTCGCGTATCGCAGGATGGGCGTACATCAAGGACTCAACCTCTGCAGGCCAGACTTTGTAGCCAGAGGCGTTGATCATTCTTTTTACCCGGTCCACCAAGAAAAAGTAGCCGTCCTCGTCGTAGTATCCCAGGTCGCCGGAACGGAAAAAGCGGTGACCGTCGAGCTCAATAAAGGCTTCGCTGGTAGCTTCGGGGCGATTCCAATAGCCTTGAAAGATCTGCTCGCCACGCATGATTATTTCGCCCGTCACGCCAGGCTCCAACTCTTTCAATGTCTCGACATCGATAACTCTTGAGTCAACGCCGATGATTGGGATACCCAGACATTGCGGCTTACAAGCCTGTGGTGGGTTGACGTGGGTCGGCGCAATTGTTTCCGATAGACCGTAGCCTTCCATATAGGTCAGGCCCGTCTTGGCTGCTAGCTTGGCGGCCACTGCAGCTGGCATTGCAGCGCCGCCGCCACCGATGCTGCGGAGGGAGCTGATGTCGTACTGATCGATATCCGGATCAGACAACATGTCGACTACCATCGTGGAAATGTTTCGCCAGGTATTGACCTTGCAGCGTTGAATCAGCTCTGCAGCTACCTTTCGGTCCCAGCGGGTCATGACTACCAAGGTGCCGCCAACAAACAAGGTGCTGTTCATGCAGGACTGCATCCCTGTAACGTGAAACATTGGCACTGATACTAGATGCACGATGTCATGTTGCGCGTTGGTCCAGACCGCGCCGTAGATGGTGGTGGCAAGAACACTATGGTGAGTATGTACACAGCCCTTGGGATTGCCGGTAGTTCCAGAGCTGTAAGGAATGACGCACAGATCGTCGGGTCCGGCTGTCAACGGCCCTGGACCATAGCCCGCCGCCAGCGCGGCCTGCCAGGTGGTAAGGCCTGGTCCGGAATGGCGTTCCAGCGGAGCTAGCACCGCTTCAGGCAAGGCAAGGTCGGTCGGTGTTTTCAGGTACTCCGAATAAGCCGTGACAATCACTTCGCGCAAGTATCCCTGGCCGGTGTGTACGGCAATATGTTCGAGCAGTTCCTGTGTACAAAGCGCAACGGGCGCTTGGGTGTCTTCAATCAGATACTTGATTTCCGCAGCGCGGTTCATCGGATTGACCGGTACTACCACGGCGTTGGCTCGTAGTATTGCGAAGTAACCAATGATGTATTGGGGGCTGTTCTGCATATACAGCAGTACGCGGTCGCCGGCTTTTACCCCGGCGTTTTGCAGGTAGCCTGCAATCGCTTCTGCTTGTTGCTGCAACTCCTGATAGGTAATGGTAGTGCCGTAGTAATAGATGGCGGCATGTTGCGGATACCGGAGCGCGGAAACGGTGATGTTATGAAACAGGCTCGTTGCCGGAAGCTCCAGTTGCTTAGGGACCTGCTCGGGCCATACTTTGTAGTGACGGTCGAACATCTGCGGACTTCCCCTGCTTTTGTTGTTGTATAGGCGTAATTGTGCAATCCATAGGCTTGGCGCAATCCGTATGGCAGCAAGCTTAGACCCACTCGAATCTTCTGGGAACAGTCAGTCACTGTGGTGTTAGTCACTCATAAACAGACTCGTGGTTCTATAGCTCGGCCTGCGTCTGGACATCCGGACTGAACGAATGCGGTATACTTTGAAAAGCAGTCGAAGCCAGCAATCGCTGGGTAATCTGGTCTCGAAGAAAGAGGACGATGCCGTGAGCCACAATCGCGTTTTGATTTTCGATACCACCCTGCGCGATGGGGAGCAAAGCCCTGGCGCTTCGATGACTAAAGACGAAAAACTTCGCATAGCCAAAGCGCTGGAAAAACTGCAGGTGGATATTATCGAAGCGGGCTTTGCCATCGCCAGCCCAGGTGACTTCGAGGCGGTCAAAGCCATAGCTGATGGTATTCAGAACAGTATTGTATGTAGCCTTTCGCGCGCAGTGGACGCAGATATTGATCGTGCCGCTGAAGCACTGGCGAACGCCAACGCCGGGCGCATCCACACTTTCATTGCTACCAGCCCCATCCATATGCAACACAAGCTGCGTTTGCAGCCGGACCAGGTTATGGATCAGGCTGTTCGAGCCATCCGGCGCGCACGCAATCTCTGCGCGGATGTGGAGTTCTCCTGCGAAGATGCGGGACGCTCGGACATAGATTTTCTGTGCCGCATTATCGAAGCTGCCATCGATGCGGGGGCCAGTACGATCAATATTCCGGACACGGTTGGGTACGCGATTCCCCACCAATTTGGCGAAATGATCCGCCTGGTCATTGAACGTGTCCCGAATGCAGACAAGGCAGTGTTTTCCGTTCATTGCCACAACGACCTCGGGCTCGCTGTGGCCAACTCGCTCGCCGCGGTGGCGGCTGGTGCGAGACAAGTCGAATGCACCATAAATGGACTTGGGGAGCGAGCAGGAAACGCGGCGCTGGAGGAGATCGTGATGGCGATCAAGACCCGTCAGGACGTGTTGGGCGTGCACACAGGAATCCTCACAGAAAACATTCTCGGTGCATCCAGACTTGTGTCCGGCATAACGGGATTTCCAGTGCAGCCAAATAAAGCGATTGTCGGCGCCAATGCCTTTGCCCATGAGTCCGGCATCCATCAGGACGGAGTGCTGAAACATCGTGAAACTTATGAAATCATGAGTGCCCAGTCGGTTGGCTGGCACACCAACCGTTTATCCCTGGGTAAGCTGTCGGGGCGCAGCGCTTTTCGCAGCCGTCTTGATGAACTGGGAATCGAACTGCCAGGGGAGGCGGAGCTCAACCTCGCCTTTGCGCGCTTCAAAGAACTCGCCGACAAAAAACAGGAAATTTTTGACGAGGACCTTCAGGCGCTCGTTTCCGACACGCTTACGGATGTGATTGAGCACGTTAAACTGGTTTTTCTGGATGTTGCTTCTCGCACAGGCGAGACGCCAGAAGCCCGAATAGTTCTGAGTATCGACGGGGAAGAGCGGCAGGCGTCTGCACAAGGTTCGGGGCCAGTAGACGCGACGTTTCGAGCGATAGAAAAGGTCAGTCCGTCAGACTCTACGCTGCAGCTATATTCGGTAAATGCCATTACCAAGGGGACCGACTCCCAGGGGGAGGTGACAGTCCGTCTGGAGAAAGGCGGGCGTATTGTCAATGGGAACGGGGCTGACACTGATATCGTGGTGGCTTCGGCAAAGGCGTACATTAATGCATTGAATCTGATGCAGACTGGCGCGTACCGAGCGCACCCGCAAGCGGTAGGCGTGTGATGCGTGAAGATGTGCGATTAAGCTATCTGGCCGCTATCGGCGTAACCAGTTGGGTGCCCAGGTTTGATCTGGCCAATGCTGCTACACGATTGCCGCCGAAGCTCCCTGCCGGCCAGTTGCCGGTTGAGCAGGCGAGCCGGTCAGCGCAATCGCCTGTAGCAGAAGAGTTTGAAAAGGTAGCTCCGTCCGGGGACGCTGCTCAGTTGCGGGCAATGGTCGTCATCAAGTCTGATCTGACTGCCAAGCCGCCCAACGTAAGCCCGCCGGCAAATGAATCGGCCGCTACTAAGAGTCTGCCTCGCTCCGACATTCCCGTTGGACCATTCTATATGCAGCTCTGGCTGGCAGGCCCCTGCGCTCTGCTGATCGAAATGACTGAATCTGGGATGCAGACTTCTTCCGCGGAGTACCGGTTGCTAGGCGATATCCTGCGAGCGGCAGAACTGCCGACTCCGCCGCGGTTATTTGCCGATTTTCAGTGGCCTTTGATCAAGAATAGGCAATTGAATCATGGTGCTTCGGCAGCCAATGAGGGGCTGCAGTCGTTTATGCAGGCGCGGCTGGAAGGCCAGAATGTAAAATCAATCGGTTGCTTCGGCGGCCTTGCCACGCTGTTGGTGGAGTCGGACCCGGAAGCTTACGAACGCCTTGCTGGCCGGGAGGTAACGTCAGAACAGCTTGCGCCGGCCTGGTTCGCTCCAGATATGGAAACCCTGATGGCCGAGGCTGGGGAAAAGGCTCGGCTTTGGCACTTGTTAAGGCGGGTACGATCCCGTTGGACTGAAAGTGAATGAATGAACTGAGTTTTCGCCCTATGCTGGAGGGCGACGTTGACGCGGTGTTGAAGATTGAGTTTTCTGCGTTCAGTCATCCCTGGACCAAAGGTATCTTTCTGGATTGCGTGCGCTCTGGCTACGAATGCTGGGTGCTCTTTCGAGGAGCGCAACAGGTGGGTCATGGGGTGCTATCTGCGGCAGGAGACGAGTCGCATTTGCTTAACCTTACGATCAAACCGGAGAACCAGCACCAGGGGCTGGGTTTGAAGATGCTGGAGCATCTCATGGCAAGAGCCAAGAGCCTGCACGCTGAAACAGCTTTTCTGGAGGTAAGGGCCTCCAACGGTCCAGCCACCCGTCTCTATGAACGCTTCGGTTTTAACGAGATCGGCCGTCGCCGGAATTATTACCCGGCGGTAGGCGGCAGGGAAGATGCGTTGATAATGGCCTATTCCCTTCTGGATTGAGTTGACGCCTGAGGTGGGTATGACGCCCCACGCACAACATAACAGTCTGGAGCTGATACGAGCATGTCCGATTTAAAGCAGTTATTCGCCAATAATCGTGAATGGGCCGAAGCCATAAAGCTTGAAGATCCGGATTTTTTCACCAAGCTGGATGGGCAGCAGGCTCCGCAATACTTATGGATTGGTTGTGCTGACTCCCGGGTTCCGGCCGACGAGATCGTGGGCCTGTTGCCGGGTGAGCTTTTTGTCCACAGGAACGTTGCCAATGTGGTTCTGCACACCGACCTGAACTGTTTGTCAGTCATGCAATTTGCGGTGGATGTGTTGAAGGTCAAGCATATTATCGTGACCGGGCATCATGGTTGCGGTGGGGTGAAGGCGGCTATGAGTAACCAGCAACTGGGCCTCAGCGACGGCTGGCTGCACTCTATTCGCGATCTATATTACCAACAGCGAGAACGGCTCCGACTAATCGAAGATGACGAAGTGCGGCTGGACAGAATGTGCGAAATGAACGTTATGCGTCAGGTCGCCAACGTAAGCCATACCAGTATTGTGCAAAACGCCTGGCACAGGGGGCAGCCACTGTCCGTTCACGGCTTCATCTATGGTATCAAGGACGGACATCTGAAGGATCTGGATGTGACCGTCACCGGACCTGAGCAGATACCGGAGCAGTACAGGCTCGGGCCGCCTTGAGCCAGCAAACACGCTACTGGGCGATGGCCGGCCTGGTGGTTTGTACTCTGGGCTGGGCTGGAAATGCGCTGATTGCCAGAGCGAGTGCTGGCGTTTTGCCGCCAATCGGCCTGTCCTTCTGGCGCTGGACTACAGCGCTGCTTCTTATCCTGCCATTTACAGCCAAAGGAATTTGGACCCACCGCAATGTGCTGCAAGCACACTGGAAACAGTTGGTAGTGTTGGCAGGCTTGAGCATCACCTCATACAACACCCTGCTTTATCTTGCGGCTCAAAGCACGACGGCCATCAATATTACCCTCGTCAACACCGGGCTACCGGTTGCAGCGTTCATCTGGTCCCTGTTGCTGTTGCATCAATGGCCAACACGGGCGAGCCTGTTTGGGGCGTTGCTTTCTTTTGTCGGTCTGATAATAATTCTCAGCGCTGGCCAGCCTGAGCGGTTGAAGGCTTTGGAGTTCAACAACGGTGACTTGGTTATGGTGGTGGCCGTATTGACCTGGGGACTCTACTCGGTGCTGCTTCGCTTGTGGCCATTGCCGGTGCCTGGGCTGATACTACTAGCTGCCATGCTGATCTGCGGAGTGCCGCTCCTGTTGCCGCTGTACTTGTGGGAATACAGCATTACCGGTCCCATACTCATCTCCAAGCAGACTGTTGGAGCCGTCGCCTATACGGCGGTAATAGCCTCGCTGGTGTCTTATCTTGCCTGGAACAATGGCGTGAAAGTGCTGGGACCCGCTACGGCCTCCTTATTCAGCTATCTCATGCCGGTATTCGCCGCCTTGCTGGGAGTGCTGCTCCTCGACGAGCGTCTACAATGGTTCCATCTTTTGGGCGGAGCGCTGACTTTTCTGGGGTTAATGTTGGCTACTCGTAGCGGCAGGGAATGATCAGCCTGTTATACCGGCAGCGCGGCCCCACCACGCGAACGATTGAGGCGGAGCGTGCTGTCATGGCTTCATCCTTGTAGTCATAAACCACGCGTTATTCTGTGGTTTAGGGCCGGTTGCCAGTAAACGCGGTAAACAATGGAGGACAATAGACAATAAAAAAGGGCCTAGCCGAAGCTAAGCCCTTGAAAAGGTTGGTGGCTACACCTGGACTTGAACCAGGGACCCCAGCATTATGAATGCTGTGCTCTAACCAACTGAGCTATGTAGCCATCCGAGGCTGCGCATTATTCATGGGAGAGCAGGCAAAGTCAAGCGCTTAGAGAGATTTTTTCCTCTGACATTTCAATCGGTTAACCGCTTACCTTGCGACGTGCGCCGTACCACTGGAAGACGCATCCCGATTGGCCGCTGTGCCAGGCTGAGGCATGCCTTTCATAGAGAATTCCGGCGGGCTGCCGCCGATAAACTCTATGCTCCTGGTCGGGAACGCGAACTGTACATCCAGATCCTTGACGCCCTGAAGCAACCCTAAATTAATCTCCTGCTGGATATCCATGTACTTGTTGTAATCGGAGGTCAGCACGATGTAAACCACTTCTAGCGTTAACTGGCTGTCGGCGAAGGCGGCGAAATGTGCGCGATCAAAGCGAGCGCCTTCGGCATCTTCGATTATCCGCTGAACCAGTAGGGTGACTTCTCGGACCTTGTCAGCCGAGGTGTTATAGGTCAGTCCGAACTGAAAGACAATTCGGCGCGTATTCATTCGTTTGTAGTTATGCAGAATCTTAGATAGCAAATCGGCATTGGCGCATACAACCTGTTCCCCGCCCAGGCTGCGAATTCGCGTTGTCTTAAGCCCGATATGCTCAATGGTGCCTGCAACCTCTCCAAACACGACGAAATCGCCAATCTCAAAGGGTTTGTCCAGGCCAATTGCCAACGAAGCGAAAACATCACTTAGTAGCGTCTGTAGCGCCAGCGCGATGGCAATGCCGCCTACCCCCAAGCTGGCGATCATGGCGGTGATATCAACGCCCAGGTTGGCCAGAATGGATAGCAGCATGATAGTCCACACCAGTATGCGGACTGAAATACCGATGATTATGGTGGTCACCGGGTTGCGGGCTTTGCCGTCGCGCGTCAGGCTTTCCATCCACAACCGCACGCCCGTATCCAGCCATAACGCAATCTGGAAGGCTAATGCAATGAACCAACCATGTGACATGGCAGATTCCCATCGATCCGGCATCTCCACCATTTTCAGGCCGATCAGCAGGGAAAAAGCCATGAGCAGGAGGCGGCTGGTATTTCTGAGTATTTTTGCGAGCAGAAAATATATTTTCGTGCCGGACTGGTGGCTGGCCAGGGTATCGAGCCTTCTGCTTATGATCCCGAGTATGGCGCGTAGCAGGCAATAGCTTGCAAGCGCCACCGCCAGTAAAATCGCAAGGTCTATCCAGTATCCTTGATTCCATCCTTGATTCCAGAGCGCTTCCCAATTCATCTACTCGACTCCCCTTGCGGCTAAAGGATCTGGCTGGTGCCCTGTTTCTCTGTCGATGTCTGGGTGAATAAGTTCCCCAGGATATGGCGTGCACCGCTGGGGTTGCCCTGATTGTGAACTCAAGAAAGCAACCAGAAAATTCAACTTTTCCTAGGATGATAAGTCTCTATTAACAGGTCGCAAATTCAGGAGGTTTTTATGCCGCACAAGTTCAAGAAGGGTGACCAGGTCAGGTGGAACTCAGAGGTCGGTCATGTCCAGGGAACAGTGGTCGAGATTCATACCGCGGATACCGAGTTCAAGGGGAAACACCGACGCGCCAGTTCCGATGAGCCTCAGTATGAGGTCAAAAGCGATAAGACTGGAGCTACCGCGATGCACAAGGAGGGCGCGCTCGAGAAGATCGGATAGCGAAGCTAGAAAGTGACTGGGTCCCACAAGGAAAACCGCCCGGCAAGGCAATGCTTGCAAGGGCGGTCGGGCAGCGCAAGCGGATTAAACGTTGAAGCGAAAATGCATGACGTCGCCATCCTTGACGATATATTCCTTTCCCTCAAGCCGCCATTTGCCGGCTTCTTTAGCGCCGTTCTCGCCCTTGAACTGAATGAAATCGTCATAGGCCACGACTTCAGCACGAATGAAGCCCTTTTCGAAATCGGTATGGATAGCGGCAGCAGCCTGAGGGGCTGTAGCGCCGATCTTGACTGTCCATGCGCGGACTTCCTTCACGCCAGCGGTGAAATAAGTCTGCAGGCCTAGCAGTTCGTATCCCGCACGTATCACCCGATTGAGGCCGGGCTCATCCAGACCCAGTGACTCGAGGAACATGTCCTTTTCCTCGCCATCGTCGAGTTCGGCGATCTCTGCTTCTATCTTGTTGCACACCGGCACGACTATCGCGCCTTCTTCGATGGCTATGGCATTTACCACGTCCAGATGAGGGTTGCCTTCGAATCCGTCTTCAGCCACGTTGGCGATATACATCACTGGCTTGCTGGTAAGCAGGTGGAAGCTTTTGACCAGTTGCTTGTCCTCTGGACTCATGCCCTTGACCAGCGATCGTGCCGGCTTGCCTTCGCTGAAGTGGGGGATCAGTTTTTCCAGCAAGGCCTTCTGAGCCACTGCTTCCTTGTCGCCGCCCTTGGCGTTTCGGGTCACTCGCTGGAGCTGTTTTTCACAGCTGTCGAGGTCGGCAAATATCAATTCCAGATCGATGATTTCTATGTCGCGCCGGGGGTCGACCGAATTTGACACGTGAATGACATTTTCATCTTCGAAGCAGCGCACCACGTGGGCGATGGCGTCGGTTTCGCGGATATTGGCCAAAAACTTGTTGCCCAATCCTTCACCTTTGGAGGCTCCGGCGACCAGTCCGGCGATATCGACGAACTCCATGGTCGTCGCCAACACCTTCTGCGGCTTGACGATGGCTGCAAGGGCATCCAGGCGCGGATCGGGCATTGGAACTATGCCGCTGTTCGGTTCGATGGTGCAAAAGGGGAAATTTTCCGCACCAATACCGGCCTTGGTCAGCGCATTGAACAGCGTGGATTTCCCGACGTTGGGCAAACCGACAATACCGCAATTGAAACCCATACTAGTGTCCTCTGCCGTGTAGGCGGCGAAAAATGAATCAAGCCTTGAAGCTGTGCAATCGTCTGATAACGGCTGGCCAGTCACTGGCAACCATGCCTGGCAGCTCTCGAACGGCTTCGTCGATGCAGGCGTCAAGGAGCTCCTGCTCGGTTTTTGGAGCGCGCCCCAATACAAAGCCGGTGACCTGCGAGCTGTGCCCCGGATGACCAATGCCCAGGCGCAGGCGGTGGAAGCTGTTTTGATTGCCGAGGCAGGCGACGATATCCCGCAGACCGTTGTGACCGCCGTGACCGCCACCCTGCTTGCATTTGACTATGCCAGGCGCGAGATCAAGTTCATCGTGGGCGACCAGTATCTCTTCAGGGGCAATGCGATAAAATCCAGCGACGGCGGAAACTGCCTGGCCACTGCGGTTCATGAATGTGGTGGGAATGAGTAATCGAAGATCCTGACCGTCTACGGTCAGGCGGCCTGTGAGGCCGAAAAATTTGCTCTCGTGGCGCAGCGGGATGTTGTGCTGAGCCGCCAGCCGCTCAATAAAAAGGGCGCCAGCGTTGTGGCGGGTCAGTTCATATTCAGGCCCGGGATTACCCAGGCCGACCATCAACTTGATTCCCTGCGTCACAACGGGCGCCCCTCCAGAAGATCAGCAGTATTTATTCCGCTGATTCTTCGCCTGCATCGGCCTGATCGCCAGCGTCATCGGCAACGACGCGAGGTGCGTGCACGTTGGCAACGGGCAGATCATGATCGGCGCCCTGAGCAAGAGCAACCAGCTTGATGCCCTTGGGCAGCTTGAGGTCAGACAGGTGAATGATGTCACCTACGTTGACCTTGGCCATATCCACTTCGATGAACTCGGGCAGATCCTTTGGCAGGCAGGTTACTTCGACTTCAGTCATGGTGTGGGAAATAATCCCGCCACCTTGCTTGACGCCTACGCACGTTTCCTGGTTAAGGAAGTGCAGGGGAACCAGAACGGTAACTTCGTGACCCGCTACAACGCGCAGAAAATCTGCGTGCATGACGCGTGGCTTGGAAGGGTGACGCTGTAGGGCCTTGAGCAGGACGTCTTCTTTCTTGCCATCAATGGAAAGCTTGATGATGTGAGAGTAGAAGGCTTCGTTTTCCAGGGCCTTGTTCAGCTCGCGAGTTTCCAGGGAAACGCTTTTTGGAGCCTTGTCGCCACCGTAAACGATAGCTGGTACCAGATCAGCGATACGACGCAGGCGGCGGCTCGCACCTTTCCCCAGGTCATTACGCTCTTTCGCATTCAAAGTGAAGTCGACCATATGTAGTCTCCTTGCTAAGCACCCGGGCGTTTGCGACCAACGCGGCGGATGATTGATGAAAACCCGGCCATTATTGGCCAGGCTGTTTGTATCAGTGCGCGTCCCTAGCGGAACATCGCGCTGATGGATTCTTCGTTGCTGATGCGCCGCATAGCCTCGGCGATGATCGGTGCCATGTCCAACTGCCGGATGCGCTCGCAGTTTTCTGCGGCAGCTGACAGCGGGATGGTATTCGTCACCACCAGCTCGTCCAGCATGGAATTGCAGATATTGTCGATGGCCTTGCCCGACAGGATCGGGTGCGTGCAGTAGGCAAAGACCTTGGCTGCGCCGTGGTCTTTCAATGCCTTGGCCGCATGGCACAGGGTGCCGGCGGTATCGACCATGTCGTCCACCAGTATGCAGTTGCGGTTTTCGACATCACCGATGATGTGCATAACTTCCGACTGGTTGGCCTTGGGCCGACGCTTGTCGATGATCGCCAGATCAACGCCGAGCTGCTTGGCGACGGCGCGAGCGCGCACCACGCCACCAATGTCAGGGGAAACGATCATCAGATTGTCGTAACGCTGGCTGATCAAGTCGTCGACCAGAACCGGTGAGCCATAGATATTGTCCACCGGGATATCGAAAAAGCCCTGGATCTGGTCGGCATGCAGGTCAACCGTAAGCACCCGGTCAACACCTACCACGTCGAGCATGTCTGCAACTACCTTGGCGCTGATGGGCACCCGCGCGGAACGCGGTCGGCGATCCTGACGAGCGTATCCGAAGTAGGGAATTACTGCAGTGATGCGCGAGGCAGACGAACGACGCAGAGCGTCAGCCATCACTACCAGTTCCATCAGATTGTCATTAGTCGGTGCGCAGGTGGGCTGGATGATGAATACATCCTTGCCGCGCACGTTCTCATTGAGTTCGACACTGACTTCACCGTCACTGAAGCGGCTAACCGAAGCATCGCCAAGGGGGATGTGCAACTGACGCACGACGCGCCGTGCCAGATCGGGGTTTGAGTTCCCCGTGAAAACCATCATCTTGGACACGCTGCATTACCTTTTTTGGGTAGTGGTCGATGCGAATGAGCCGACAACATAAGCCTTGCGGATGATAGCCGCATTTGGTCGTGTGATCGACTCAAGATGTAATGATTGCTGCCGGAGAAAATGGCAGGGGCGGCTGGATTCGAACCAACGCATGGCAGGATCAAAACCTGCTGCCTTACCGCTTGGCTACGCCCCTGTAACTGTCCGGATGCACGGTTGCATCCTTCTTACGCTGCTTTGAAGAGCAATTGGTGTAACGGTGATCTGTTACATCCCTTTGCTACAAAGGTTTGCAGTGTGGCTGGCAACCGGGCGCGAACTTTATCAGCTTCGCGTTCGTTTGGGAAGGCCCCAAACAAGCAACTGCCAGTTCCGGTCATCTTAGCTTCACAATATTTGTTAAGCAAGATCAATGCGTTACGTATTGCAGGATAACGCGCTTCGACAACCGGCAAGCAGTCATTCCGACCACCGTGCTCATGGAAGGCCGCTAATGTAATGGGCGGGGTGTCACGCGTCAACCTCTGATCGGAAAAAATATCAGCTGTGCTGACCTGGCAAGGAGGAATGATTACCAGATACCAGGGTTCATCCAGTTCGACAGGTGTAAGTCTTTCTCCTACACCTTCAGCCCAGGCGGCCTGACCCTGCACGAATACGGGCACATCTGCGCCAAGACGCAGACCCAGCTCTGCAAGCTGCGGGAGGCTGAGCCCGGTTTTCCACAAATGGTTCAATCCAATCAAGGTCGTGGCGGCATCTGAGCTTCCGCCCCCAATTCCGCCGCCCATGGGGAGCCGCTTCTGCAGGCGAATGTCAGCACCCAGACTGCATCGCGTGGTTTTCTGAAGCAGGCGTGCAGCCCGGAGAATGAGATTGTCGTCGCTAGATACGCCTGGCAGCTCCGGCGACAGGGTTATCTGGCCATCGCTAGTGCAGTAAAAATCAAGCGTGTCGCCGTGGTCGATAAACTGAAACAGCGTCTGCAGGGTGTGATATCCGTCCGCTCTGCGGCCGGTGATGTGCAAGAAGAGATTCAGTTTGGCAGGGGCCGGCAGACCCAGCAGTTGGTCATTCATTCGTTGATGCCCGGAGCCCAGCGGGTTACTACGAGAGTAAGTAGCACATCGTAGCCCGACAACTGCATGCGTTGTGGCAGCTCGAGATCACCAACGGTCTGGTAGCGGCTGTATTCAACGGTCCAGCCTGCCTGGGAAAGTCGGGCAAGGCGGCTTTCTGTATCCAGTTGCAAGCGGCTCGGGTTATCGGGTGCCGGTAGGCCTCGCACCCAGTACAAAAGATGGTCTACTGGTAGTCGCCAGCCAATCTGTTGCTCCAGTAGCTCCTCCGCAGACGCCGCCTGGACAGGGTCGCGGCCGGCCATTTCTAGCGTTACGGTCTGGTCGTCGCCCACTATCCGGGTTGCGCCTCGGCCAAGTGGGCCGGAAAGGCGAATGTCGTAATCACCCTCGCGCTGCAACCAGAACAGCGTGCCGCTACCGGACTCCTGTGGCGAGCGCATCCCTAACTTTCCTTGCAGCGTCCAGTTCTGCAGCGGCTCAATCGACTGGCGATGCGCTTGCCACGCTGCGGGGTCACCGCCAAAATCAAGCGTTTCGCGCTGGTGCAGATTGCTACAGGCGCTGATGGTGAGTATCAGGCCGATCAGGCAGAGCGAGCGAATCAAAGGCATGGCTTAGCGTGCTTCCAGGCGTTGGCGGGTGGAGTCTATCAGGGGGCTGTCAGGCTCGTTTTCAGACGCTTCCTGCCATATGGTTCGAGCTTCCTCCTTGCGACCCTGATGCCAGAGCACTTCTCCGAGATGAGCCGCTACCTCCTGATCGGGGAAAGCCCTGTAAGCCTGGCGCAGGAGCTCCTCGGCCATCTCCAGATTACCCAGGCGATAATGTACCCATCCCAGGGAGTCGGTGATGGCTGGATCTTCAGGCTCCAGTGCATAGGCGCGCTCGATCAGTGCAAGTGCTTCTTCCAGGCGCTCGTTGCGGTCGGCCAGGGTGAATCCCAGGGCGTTCAATGCCATTGCGTTGTCTGGTTCACGCTCGATGATCAGCCTCAGGTCGCGTTCGAGTCCGTCGGGGTTGCCCAGTTGCTCGGCGAGCATCGCTCGGGTGTAGAGAAGGTTGGAGTCCAGCTCGAACTGCTCTAGTGCTTCGTTGGTGCGCGCCATGGCTAGCTCGGGATCTATCTCAATTAGGGTTTCGATCTCTATCATGTATAACTGCAGGGCATTGGACGGATAGTTGTTCCGGTCCGCAGCGAACATGGCGGCCAGCTCGTCAGTGCGTTGTTCGTCGATGAGTAGGCGGCTGATCTGCAGTCGGGACGTTAGGAACTCGTTGCTGTCTCCCACTTCTTGCCACGCTTGCAATGCGTCATCCGGTCGACCTGCCTCCTGGTAGGCCAAACCAAGATGATAGCTGGCGACACTGTTTTCCGGATCCAGGGTTGCGGCATGCTCCAGGTAGTCGACGGCGGCCTTTGCGTCGCCGCTTTCAAGGTTGACCAGGCCCAGGGTGAGAAGCAACTCCATATCGTCCGGATTCTGCTCGACAAGCTGCTTGAACTGAACCGCCGCCGCGTCGAAATCATCGTTGGCTATCAACATGCGGGCTAGCAACAAGCGCATGCGGGTATCGTCGGGAAAATCTCTCAAGCCCTGTTGCAGCATCGAGATGGCACGCTGGGTTTCGCCCTGGCTTACAAGCAACTGGCTATGCAGCATTATTGCGGCCTCGGCCGAATGCACCACCGGATTGGCATCAAGCAACGCCAGGGCTTCGTCCTCACGACCATCTTGCTGCAGAAGCAGGGCAGTGGCGAACACCAGTTGTGCATTGTCAGGGTACTGTTGCTGCAGTTGTTGCAGGCTTTGTAATACCGCCTGCCGCGTGGCCGCGTCGGTCTGGGCTGCGGCGAGTGTCAGGAAGTCAAAGTGTGTCTCGCCATGTTTCGCCAGGACTCCCTGCATCATCGCCATGGCCTGCTCGTGCTCTCCGGCCCGCGCCAGTTGCAGCGCAGCCGCTCGCAAGGCTTCAGGATCATCCGGCGCGACGTCAACCCAGAGAGTAGCCATCTCCAGGGCGGGCTGCCGCGCCCCGAGGAATTCCGACACCTGCAGCGCGCGGGCGATTATGCCCACATCCCGGGTGGCATGGGCCTGCTCGACGTAATTATTAAGCGCCATATCGAACCGGTTGCGCTGTCCAGCAATTTCCGCAGCCAGCAGCGCATACAGAGTATCCTTGCTGAACTGACCGTATACTACCGGCGCCGGTTCAGGCACCTCCACTACGGGGCTGACCGCCGGACTGTCCGCGGACGGCTGAGCAGGGATCGGAGGCGTGCCGTGGACGGCGCATCCCGAGATCCAGAGGCCTATCACGGCGGCCAGAAGGGTACGCTTTGGTGAAGCCTTTATGGGCAATCTCATGGGTACTCGGATCTTTTCAGGCGGGGATTTCATGATGACACAAGATGTATGGCAAACCCAAAGGCTGCAAGTGGGGAATTGATTGGCGCCCGCTTAAATAGGACAATCTTATGTTTCAACCCGGTTTCTTCGGGTATATGAGGCGCCATGGGCTTTCTCGCATTCGGGATCAATCATAAAACAGCCGCAGTCGACATGCGTGAACGGGTAGCGTTCGCGCCTGAACGGCTGGCAGATGCCCTGCGGCAAATGCTTGATGAATCTCTGACCCAGGAAGTCGCCATTCTTTCCACCTGCAATCGTACCGAAATATATTGCTCCCAGGACCATGTTGACGTCGAGCGGATCATTCAATGGATGGCCCGCTTTCATGGCATCACGCCAGAAGAACTGAGCCGGTGCAGCTATCTGCACCAGGACGCTGGCGCGGTGAAACATATGATGCGAGTCGCCGCCGGACTGGACTCCATGGTCCTGGGTGAGCCGCAGATCCTTGGGCAGATGAAGGATGCCTGGCAAGCGGCACGGACGGCGGGCACGCTGGGGCCCTATCTGGACAGATTGTTCCAGAGTACCTTCAATACCGCCAAGCAGGTGCGTACCGACACAGCGATTGGCGAGAATCCCGTTTCCGTGGCGTTTGCGGCAGTCAGTTTGTCGCGGCAGATATTTTCCGACCTGCGCCGAAGCACCGCGTTGCTGATCGGGGCGGGAGAAACCATTGCGCTGGTGGCCAGACACCTGTTCGAGCAGGGAGTCAGTCGCATCATCGTGGCCAACCGCACACTTGAGCGGGCCCAACTGCTGAGCGAGCCGCTGGGTGGTCAGGCGATCATTCTCAACCAGATTCCCGACGTGCTGGCGCAATGCGACATCATTATCAGCTCCACCGCCAGTCCGCTGCCGATTCTAGGCAAGGGTGCAGTAGAGCGGGCGCTCAAGCAGCGCAAGCACAAGCCTATGTTCATGGTCGATATTGCGGTGCCACGGGATATCGAGCCGGAGGTGGGCAAGCTGTCGGATGTGTATCTCTATACTGTCGACGACCTGCATGAAGTTATCGAAGAGAATATGCGCTCCCGTCAGGGCGCTGCGGACGCTGCCGAACGCCTGATCGAGGCGGGGACTGCTGAATTCATGCAGCGCTTGCGCGCGCTGGCCGCTGTTGATGTGCTGCGCCGCTATCGGCTCAAGGCCGAACACATGCGCGATCAGGAGCTGGCTAAGGCGCAGGCGCGGCTGGAGCGCGGCGCCGATCCGGTCACGGTTCTGGCCGAAATGGCTCGTGCGCTGACTAACAAGCTGTTGCATGACCCTAGCGTGCAACTGAAACAAATGAGTGCCGAAGGGCGTGCGGAAGCATTGGCCCTGGCCCAGGAATTGTTTGCCCTGGATGAAGAGACGAATCCACCACAAGGTTAATCATGAAGGCATCACTGTTAAATCGGCTGGACATATTGACCGAGCGTTTCGAGGAGCTGTCAGCATTATTGAGTGATGCGGAAGTGATCAGCGATCAGACCCGTTTTCGCGCCTATTCCAAGGAATATTCTGACATCGAAGCGACGGTGAAGTGTTATGCCGACTGGCAGAAGGTCACGGCGGATCTGGCAGAGGCGCGCAGCTTGCTGAAAGACAGCGATGCAGATCTGCGCGAAATGGCCGAAGAGGACGCGCAGGGCTGCATCGAGCAACTGGATGTATTGGAGGTCGATCTCAACCGTCTGCTCCTGCCGAAGGATCCGAATGACGAGCGCAACGTGTTCCTCGAAGTGCGCGCCGGCACCGGTGGCGACGAGGCGGCGCTGTTCGCCGGTGATCTGTTCAGAATGTACTCGCGCTATGCAGAGCGTCAGGGCTGGAAGCTGGAAGTTCTGTCCGAGAATGCCGGTGAGCACGGCGGCTACAAGGAAGTGATCGCTCGGGTAGAAGGCCAGGCGGTGTATGCCAAGCTGAAATTCGAGTCGGGCGCGCATCGCGTACAGCGGGTGCCGGAGACCGAATCCCAGGGGCGAATTCATACCTCGGCCTGTACGGTAGCGATACTGCCGGAAATGGACGAGCAGGCGGCGGTCGAGGTTAACCCCGCCGATTTGCGGGTGGATACCTATCGCTCCTCCGGTGCGGGTGGGCAGCACGTCAACAAAACCGATTCGGCGATCCGGCTTACGCATTTGCCGACCGGCATAGTGGTTGAATGCCAGGAGGAGCGTTCCCAGCACAAGAACCGCGCCCGGGCCATGAGCCTGTTGCAGGCAAAGCTGGTGAACCGTCAGCGCGATGCGCAGGAAAAGGAAGTCTCCGACACCCGCCGGCAACTGGTCGGGTCTGGTGATCGTTCGGAACGCATTCGAACCTATAACTTCCCCCAGGGCCGCCTCACCGATCACCGGATCAATCTGACGCTCTACAGCCTGGATCATGTCATTCAGGGGGATCTGGACGGGGTTATCGAGCCGCTACGGCGCGAGTACCAGGCAGATCAGTTGGCGGCGCTGGATAACGCATGAACCTGAGCATCTCGGCTTTGCTGGCCAGCGCAGCCTTGCCGGAATCCGCTACCGCGAAACTGGATGCGGAGCTGCTGCTGGCCCATGCGCTGGGCAAGCCACGGACCTTTCTGCTCACCTGGCCGGAACATCAGCCGGAGCCCGAGCAGGCGGCAAGCTTCCTGGCCTTGCTGGCACGTCGGCAACGGGGCGAGCCCATCGCCTATCTGCTCGGGCAACGAGGTTTCTGGAATCTGGACCTGTCGGTCAGCCCGGCCACGCTGATTCCCCGGCCCGAGACCGAACGGCTGGTGGAGTTGGCCCTCGAACTTGAAACTGGAGACAGCAAGCGCGTGCTTGACCTGGGTACAGGCACCGGCGCCATCGCGCTGGCCCTGGCAAGCGAACGCCGAGGCTGGCAAGTGACTGGCTCCGACAGGGTGCTTGAAGCGGTGCAACTGGCGGAGGACAACCGAAAGCGCCTGGGCATTACCAATGCACGGTTTGTGTGCAGTGACTGGTTCGGCGCGCTTCAGGGCAGCACCTATTCATTGATCGTTTCAAACCCGCCCTATATTGCCCAGAATGATCCCCATCTGAGCGAAGGCGATGTTCGTTTCGAGCCATCTACGGCGCTGGTCAGTGGTGCCGCCGGGCTGGACGATCTGACCTGCATCGTTGCTGGCGCACCGGCCTTCCTTGAAACCGGGGGTTGGCTGTTGATGGAGCACGGGTGGCAGCAGGCGGAGTTTATTCGGGATCTGCTTGCCGAGCGTGGGTTTGGCCAGGTTCAGTCGTGGCTGGATCTGGCAGGACACGAGCGGGTCAGCGGAGGCCGTTGGAATGGATGATCAGCAGCTTCTGCGTTACAGCCGCCAGATCCTTCTGCCGCAGATTGATCTCGAGGGACAGCGAAGGCTGCTCGCCAGCAGGGTGCTGATTGTCGGCCTGGGAGGGCTCGGCGCCCCCGTGGCGCTATATCTGGCAGCAGCGGGGGTGGGCCGGCTGGTGCTTGCCGACTTCGATCAGGTCGATCTGACCAATCTGCAGCGCCAGATAATTCACCAGACTAGCGATGTGGGGCGCTTGAAAGTGCAGTCCGCCGCTGACAGTGTGCAGGCAATCAATCCTGACATTCAGCTTCAGCTCATCAATCAGGCGCTGGATGGCGATGCGCTTGTCCAGGCGGTGCAGAGCGTGGATCTGGTGCTTGATTGTTCCGACAACTTCGCGACTCGCCAGGCGGTAAACGCCGCCTGCGTGGCGCGGGGCAAGCCGCTGGTGTCAGGCGCGGCCATACGGTTGGAAGGTCAGCTGAGCGTGTTCGACTCGCGGCTGGAGCACAGTCCTTGTTACCAGTGCCTGTACGGTGAGGGCGACGAGGCGACCCTGAGCTGCAGCGAAGCTGGCGTGGCAGGGCCGCTGGTGGGAATGATCGGCAGCCTGCAAGCGCTGGAGGCATTGAAACTGTTGGCTGGTTTTGGCGAGCCGTTGATAGGCCGTCTGTTGCTCGTCGACGGACTCACGAGCCGCTTCCGTGAAATGCGGGTAAAGCGTGATCCGGCATGCCGTTGTTGCCGGGCGCGGGGTAACGATGAGTAATGCCCCCGTCGGCGTTTTCGATTCCGGAGTGGGCGGGTTATCTGTTCTCCAGGAGATCAGGCAACTGCTGCCCCTGGAAAGTCTCCTGTATGTTGCCGATAGCGGACACGTTCCCTACGGCGAAAAATCACCTGAATACATCCGTCAGCGCAGCCAGGCGATCGCAGGGTTTTTGCTGGAGCAGGGCGCCAAGTCGCTGGTGCTGGCATGCAATACCGCTACCGCCGCCGCGGTCAACGATCTTCGCGGCCGCTTTGACGTCCCCATTATTGGCATGGAGCCGGCGGTAAAGCCCGCCGCCCTGGCCACACGCAGCGGCGTGGTGGGCGTGCTGGCCACCACCGGTACGCTACAAAGCGCCAAGTTTGCCGCGCTGCTTGATCGATTTGCCGGATCGGTTCGGGTCATCACCCAGCCCTGTCCAGGTCTGGTGGAGTGCATTGAGCAGGGCGATCTGGACAGTCTGCATGTTCAGCAACTGTTGCGCCGCTACACGGAGCCGCTGCTGGAGTCAGGATGCGATACGCTGATCCTGGGGTGCACCCACTACCCGTTTCTGCGCGCCCAGTTGCAAGCGCTTCTGCCGGCTTCTGTCACGCTGGTAGACACTGGCGCAGCGGTCGCGCGTCAATTGAGCAGCCGATTGCACCATGCCGGAATGCTGGCCAGGGGGCCGGCACAAGACACCAGAATCTGGACCAGTGGCTATCCGGAAACGCTGCGTCGGGTACTGCCCATGCTCTGGAACGGGAACGCAGCGGTACGCATGTTGTCTGTGTGATGCGAACGGGAATATTTCCGTCAGGATTCCAACCACGCAAGGAACAAATCCATGAAGAGAAGCGGTCTGGTACTTGGATGTATGTTGTCGGCCTCTGGCATAGCTCCCTTGGCGCACGCGGTAGATGGGGTCAGCCTGGAAATAGGACAGAGTTCCGAGTCGACAATGACCTACAAGTTGGGTGCCCAGTTCGATTTCGGGCAGACCATATGGCAGAACCAGTCAGGCAATATCCGGCTTGGCGGTTTCTGGGATGCAGGCGTTACACGCTGGAGTGGACTGGACGCTACCAGTTTCGCCGTGACCCCAACGTTCGTGCTTGAATTCGGGAGCGGTAACCGTCGGATGATCCCCTATATCGAAGCGGGCATAGGCGCAGCGTATTTTACCCGGAGTGAGTTTGAATCCGAAGACAGGGACCTTGGTTCCAGGCTTAACTTTGAAGATCGCATTGGAGCAGGGGTGCGTTTTAGCACTGGATCAGAGCTAGGCGTTCGTCTGTATCATTATTCCAACGCTGGTTTGGCCTCGCCTAACCAGGGTATTGAAACGGTGACGCTGCACTACCGTTTCGATATCTGAGCTGCTTGCCGCCCGGCGAAGCCGGGCATTGCTGTATAGATCAAGCTCATTGCCGTAGTTGATATTGCTGCCGGTACAGGTGGGCAAAACCGTGGATCAATGGAAATACCACCGCCCAGATTGCTGCGAGTATCAGCAACGTGGTCTCCCGACCCATGGGCATACTGAGATCCGCCAGCCATGCTTGCGCCAGGTAAACGAGTGCTCCGGTTCCGGCTCCGGTGGCGCTCGCCAGCCACCAGCGGCGACCGCTCCAGGCCAGCGAATGATTGATGGTGGTGCCCAGCAATGCCCAGAACAGCAGCAACCACAGCGGAACCAGGGTGGGCTCGCCAGGAAAGCCCAGCACGTTTATCTGGATAAGAAAGGAATCCAGCGTTGCGCCTGCCAACATGACACTTGCCACCAGCTTGCCTTCTGCCGTCCAGGAGCTGACCCACTGGAAGTGGATCAGCAGCGCGGCAACTGGAATCACCAGCCACCAGCTAGTGCCCCCCAGCAGGCAAGCGAGCCAGCCGATTGAAAACAATAGGGCGTTGATTATCAGCATTCCTGGCATGACGGTCTCACAGCGCTTGCGAAGTGAACGGTCTTGACGCTGCCGGCGGATAGCCTTCCGAAAGGTGTGCTTGGTAATAGCAAAAGAGAAAATTCCCGACATCATTAAAGAGCCGCCATTATAGTCCCTTGAACGCATCAAGCGCGCGGCGGCGGCTGTCGCCGAGGTCGACAATAGCGGCAGGGTACGAGGTAGCGGAGAAGAGGTCATCAATCGGCGGCTGGTGTATCTGTTTGTTTGATAAATGTTCCAGCTCAGGCACCCATTGGCGAATGAAAAGGCCGTCGGGGTCGAACTTGCGCGACTGCGTCACTGGATTGAAGATGCGGAAATAGGGTGCGGAATCGGTGCCGGTGGAAGAGCTCCATTGCCAGCCACCGTTGTTGGCGGCCAGGTCACCGTCGATCAGTTGGCGCATGAACCATCGTTCGCCTTCGCGCCAGTCGATCAGCAGATTCTTGCTCAGAAACATGGCGGTCAGCATGCGTAGCCGGTTATGCATCCAGCCCGTCGCCAGCAGTTGCCGCATCGCTGCATCGATAATGGGGATGCCGGTCTGCCCCTGTTTCCAGGCTTCGAGTGCCTTCGGGTCGTTGCGCCAGGGTAACTTTTCCATGTTCTCTCGGAACGCGCGGTGACGGGAGACGTGCGGATAGCAAACGAGGATGTGCTTGTAGAACTCGCGCCATAGAAGCTCGTTTATCCAGGTAGTAGCCCCGGCGTTGCCGGCATCGAATTCGCCCCTGTTAGCGGCTATCGCGGCATGCAGGCACTGGCGGGGTGATAGCACACCGGAAACCAGATAGGGCGAAAGCCGACTGGTTCCATCCTGGTCGGGCCGGTCGCGCGAGCGCTCGTAGTCGAGCAGGATGTTTTCGCTGAAATGGGCCAGGCGGTCAGCTGCCGCCTGCTCCCCGGCAGGCCAGAGACTTTGCTGATCCGTACCGGGCACGGCGAATCCTTCGACCGCGGCCGGTACCGAGTCAGATTCCAGATTCTGAACTGTTTGTTTGGGCGGAGCAGGAACGCACTCGGGCAACCATGTATGCAGGCGCTGATAGGCCACCTTGCGGAACTGGCTGTACACCTTGAACATGGTCCCGGCTTGGGTCAGCACGGAGCCAGGCTTGAACAGAATCTGATCGGTGAACCGCTGGCAGCCCAGCCCTGCATCGCTGAAGGCTCGGTCTACGGCGTCGTCTCGCTGCTGCTCATGTATGCCGTATTCATCGTTGAACCAGATGGTCTCTACGCCTAGCTGCCTGGCAAGGGTCAGCAGAGCGGAAGGGGCTTCAGACCATTCCGCGATCGTTGCGATCCGCAAGGGAATATTGCGCTGGCTGAGGGAGTGCTTGAGCGCCCTCAGATTGCGCATCCAGAAGTCGACCTTGATCGGTGAATCGTCATGGGCTTGCCAGGTGGCTGGAGAAATCAGGCACACCGCGACGACCGGGCCGCTTTGACTGGCATTCCACAAAGCCAGGTTGTCGTGGCAGCGCAAATCATTGCGTAGCCAGTAGAGCTGCGCGTTTTTCATGCTGAGATTCTCAACCGGTCCAGCAGTATCGAGTGAGCAAGTATAGTTTGTTCACTCAGGATACCGACCCCCATGGCTTGCCACTCCTGGGCGTGAATAACCGCTGCGTGTCCGGCCACGAAGATTCTCATCGAATGATTCTGAACCAGCTTGGGCAGGTGCCGGCGCAATTGATGTGCAGGTACTGCCTGGCTGCTGAACAGCACAAGCGCCTGCGGGTTGGTCCGGTCAGCCAGTAGCGTCAGTTCGCTGGCAGGAACTTCCCATTCCAGCGTGTCGACTCGGTAGCTGTCGGCGCTGAGCATGGCTGCCAACAGCCACATGCCCGGTTCGCAATGCTCATTGGAAAGGCTGGCTATCACCACCGGTGGGGCGTTGAGATGGCAATTATTCTGGTAGATCCGGGTGGCCATCTTGGTGCGCAACCGGGTGTGAATGAACACCTCTTCAAGGTGGCTGCCGAACTGGCCTTGCCATCTTTGCTGAAGTTGATCAAGCACCGGCTGGAGCAGTTGACTGCATACGGTAGCGGTGGGATAAGCTGCCATGCTCTGGTTATAAAGCTGGTCGAATCGAGCCGTATCGAACGACAAAAGCGCATCCATGAATTGGGCACGTGTCGCCCTCCATGGAGAATCTTCCTCGCTAACAGGCGTGTTGCTGGGTGAGTTCAGCAAGGCTTTTACCTGCCCTACCGCCACGCCCCGATTCAGCCAGCTGAGGATATGCTGTATCTGTGCAACGTTGTCTTGCGTGTAGAGTCTGTGACCCTTGGGCGTGCGATGGGGTTTTATCAAGCCATAGCGCCGTTCCCACGCGCGCAGGGTTACGGCGTTTACCCCGGTTACCCGTGATACGTCCCGAATGGGCAGCATGTCGGTGGTAGAAAGACTCATCTAATTTCCCTAAATGGCATTGCGCAGGCTCAATTCGGCTGGATAAGGCTGCAGGTAGACTTGCCGGAGCAGGAAGGGGTCCGGGTGATTGAGCAGGTGATGTTTGAGCAAAGTAATAGGAACAATCAGCGGGATCATGCCGCTACGGTACTGGCCTATCAGCGTGCGCAGTTCGCTCCTTTCCGCTTTGCACAGAGCCCGTTTGAAGTGTCCGGCCAGATGTTCCAGCACGTTGCCGTGGGATCCGCGGCTGGCTCGGGTCCGCAAGGCTGCCATGAGTAACGAGGCGTACCGATCCGCCAGCTCTGTCAGGTCGGCTTGCTTCAGATTGGAAAGCAGTGCGCCCATGGCCCGGTAGTGTGCAGGATGGTGGGCGAGCAGCAGATATTTATGACGGGTATGGAAATCGAGAAGACCTTTGGTGCTGATCTCCTCGCTCGCCAGGTTTTTCCAGTCGGCATAGGCAATTACACGGGTCACGAAGTTTTCTCTTATCACCGGGTCATGAAGACGGCCTTCTTCCTCAATCGGCAGCAATGGATTGCCGGCCATCAGTTCAGCGGCAAAAACACCGGTACCTGTGCCTGCCGCCGGGTTGCCGTTTTCGAGATAGACCTTCACCCGTTCCATCCCGCAACTGGGTGATTTCTGCATGAGGATAAAGCCGCACAGGTCCTTGCGGTCCGATGAGATCTGTTGTCCATAACGCTTGAGCGGTGCGGTCACGTCAAGTTGCAGATCCTTACTGCCAAGTACCTTCGGGGCAGCGGGAGCGCCAACCAGGCGAATAGGGTCGCGGGGCGTTCCAAGCCCGATTGCTACCTCTGGACAGAACGGGATCAGTTCAAAATGCTCAGCCAGAACGTCGGTGCACAAAGAGGAACGCTTGTGACTGCCGTTGAAGCGCACGTGAGAGCCCAGCAAGCATTGACTGATGCCTATCGGAATGGGCGGATTCGCTGGCATGGACATGACGGCCCTCTCTTATACAAAGATCGGATTCTGTATAGAAATAAGTGTACGTGAGTTATTTGGTTGTACAAAGTAATCGCGTGCAGAATCTTTATCGCCAGCCCAGTTTCCACACCCGGCTGTCTTTCAGTAGTCGCCACGGCAGACGCTGAATGCGCCGCGTCAGTATCGCCTCTAAATCCACAGCAACAGGGTTGTTTTGCTCGTCCAGATGACAGTCGATCACCATGAAATGTACTTCCTTGTTGGTCGGGAGCACCGCTGTCCATTTTGAATGCAATAGTTTGCGAGGATTGATCCGGTTCACTTACTGAACCGTCTTGGCTGCTTGCTGGCCGCTCAACCACGCATTTTCAAGGCGGCCACCGAGGCACCAGTCGCCGCAAACATAGATGCCCAGTTCTGGGGCGGCGAGCGCGCCCCAGTTGCATTGGTCGGTGGGCCGGGCATAGAGCCAGCGGTGCACATGCAGGGAGGCAGGGCTGGGTAGAGTCAGGCCAAGCACTTCACTTAACGCTTGCTGAAGATGGGTGGCGATGGTTTCGTGATCGGCGTCCAGGTGGTCGGCGGCCCAGCCCGGAGTCGACTGCACCACCCAGGTATCTCTTCCGCCACGGCCAGGCTTGGTGCTGTTGCGCGAGATCCAGTCCAGTGGTCCGCTCCGCACAAAGCATGCTTCAACTGGGGTCGGCAGGGACTGCTCAAACGCCAGGGCCAGGGTCCAGCCTGCGTCCATGGTTGCCTGCGCTGCAGCCTGGGCCAGCAGCGGCGCTTGCTTCAGCAGCGCGACCGCCTGCGGGGCTGGGACGGCTACGACGATTCGGTCAAAGGGGCCGTGCACTGCTCCGACATCATCGGAGAGCTGCCACTGGTTATCGTCGTCACGATGCACCTGGGCAATGCGTGTCTGGCTTTGAAATCGGAGGTCACCTATCAAGTGTCGAGACAGGGCGGACATGCGTGGAGTACCGACAAACCGCTGCTGCTGGTCAGCAGATTCATGCAAACCTTGCTGGTCAAAACGGAAAAGTCTGGGCGTCCATTCAGCTACCCAGCCTTTATCCAGCCATTGCTGGAGCAACTGGCGAAAATGGCTGTCTCTGGCGGTGAAGTACTGAGCTCCCAGGTCCAGGTCGCCGACCTCGGTGCGCTTGCTACTCATCCGACCGCCGCTTCCGCGACTTTTGTCGAAAATCGTTACCATATGATTAGCTTCGTTTAGGGCAGTGGCAGCACTGATGCCTGCCAGGCCTGCACCTATTACGGCTATACGAAGGGAGCTCATGGGTTTTCTTTCCTGTCGACTTGCTGCGGGTTGTCAGCGACGGTAGCAACGCTTTACCTGACTTGTACATAATATAAAGTCTGTATAGCATCTCCGATCTGAGAACTACCTGCAAGTCGAGCGTGATCTCAGCTGTTAAGCTTTGTGCTTGGGTTCCGAGCCATAGTTCCATCTGTACGATCACAGGGAGTCGCCATGCACGTGCTTATCACTGGAGGAACAGGACTGATCGGGCGCGCATTGTGCGAGCGCCTGACGGTAGAAAAACACCGCGTGAGCGTCCTCAGTCGCACGCCTGATCGGGTCCAGTCATTATGCGGTTCGTCAGTCTCTGGGGTGGCTGAGCTGCACGAGCTTGACCACACCCACGTTGACGCGGTCATCAACCTGGCCGGGGCTCCCATAGCGAACAGGCTGTGGACGGCAAAGCGCAAGGCTGAACTTTGGGCCAGCCGAGTCAGCTTGACCGAGCAGCTAGTCGACTGGATGGGCCGGCTGGCAAGCAAGCCCTCAGTGCTCATCAGCGGTTCGGCCGTTGGATGGTATGGTGACGGGGCGGATAACATCCTTACTGAAGCCGATTCAGCCCGGCCCGGTTACACCAACACGCTGTGCGATGCCTGGGAGTCCGCCGCCAAACGCGCAGCGTCTTACGGTATACGCGTATGCCTGGTTCGTACTGGGCTGGTTGTGGCGCCTGGAGCAGGATTTCTCCAGCGGATGATCCTGCCGTTCAAATTCGGGCTGGGCGGCCCGATCGGCCCAGGCTCGCAATATATGCCCTGGGTCCATATAGATGACGAAGTCGGGATAATCATGCATCTATTGAATCATCCGCAGTGCAAAGGTCCTTTCAATGCCACTGCGCCGAACCCGGTCACCAACAGGGAGTTCGCCAGATCCCTGGGTAAAGCCCTGAACAGACCAGCGGTGATCCCTGTGCCCGGATTGATACTCAGGGCAGGCCTGGGTGAAATGGCCGGACTTCTGCTGACGGGGCAGCGTGCCATGCCAGCCCAGGCGCTGGCTTCAGGATACAGGTTTCATTTTGAGCATCTGGATGTTGCGCTAGAAGATGTTCTCGGCAACCACTAATGCATGCATGGGAGAGGCAGTACATGTCGGATCGTGGGGTTTTACTGGTCAATCTGGGCTCGCCTGCCAGTACCGAGGTGGCAGATGTACGCCGCTATCTGAATCAATTTCTAATGGATCCATACGTCGTGGACCTGCCTTGGCCGTTGCGAAGGCTGCTGGTGGGGCTCATTTTGCTGCTGCGACCAAAGAAGTCAGCTGCAGCCTATGCGTCCATCTGGTGGAAGGAAGGCTCGCCGTTGGTCGCGATCAGCCGTAAAGTCCAGCAAGCCCTGCAGGCTCGGCTGGACATGCCGGTCGAGCTGGCCATGCGCTACGGGAAGCCTTCCATCAAGCGCGGCATTCTGGCGCTGGCCGCCAGGTCTGGCATCAAGGAAATCCTGTTCATTCCCCAGTATCCCCAGCATGCAGACAGCACCATTACCACGTCCATCAAGGAAGCCGAGCGGGTGATCGCAGAACAGGGTTTGAACCTCAAGCTGACCATAGTGCCGGCATTTCACAGCAAGCCTGGTTACATGGATGCCCTGGTAGCCAGCGCTGCGCCGCACCTGGAACAGCGCTTTGATCATCTGCTGCTGAGTTACCACGGGTTGCCTGAAAGACATCTGCGCAAGGCTGATCCCACCAATGCACACTGCCTGAATTATCCTGACTGCTGCGACCAGCCTTCCCCTGCACACGCCACCTGTTATCGCGCTCAGTGCGTCCTCGTCAGCAAGGAATTCACATCACGCATGGGCCTGCGGGACGATCAGTGGTCGATGTCGTTTCAGTCCCGTTTGGGCAGGGATAAATGGATTGAACCCTATACCGAACAGCGCGTTGACGAACTGGCCGCGCAGGGCGTCAAGCGCCTGGTGGTAATGTGTCCAGCCTTCGTGGCGGATTGTATCGAGACGCTGGAAGAAATCGGCGACCGGGCCAGGGAGCAGTTTATCGAGGCCGGGGGAGAGGAGCTGATTCTGGTGCCCTGCCTGAATGACCATCCGCAGTGGATCGATGCGCTCGAACAGTGGTGCAGGACCGAGCCAGCGGTCGCCTGACGCCTGTGGGGAATGGCTAGGCGCCGCGCTTCAGCCATTCCGACAGGGCCAGATGCCCGCCCAGCCCGACCAGCACGCCTCCCATCAGACGATCAAACCAGTGCCCCATGCGCGCGAACGTGCTGCGTATTGTCGAGTGACTGAACAGCAGAGCCACCAGCACAAACCAGATACCCGTGGCGAACGCCAGGTATCCACCGTAGCCCGCCTGAATGGTCAAGGGGGTCTGAGGACTGATCACCACGGTAAACAGCGACAGGAAAAACAGCGTCGCCTTGGGGTTCAGGCCATTGGTTATGAAGCCGTGCAAAAAGGCCCTGCGGCTCGTCAGCTGCGCCGGGCCGAGCTCCGGTCCAGACAGATCTCTGGGCTTTGACTGCAGGGCCCGCAGACCGAGAAAAATCAGATACGCAGCTGCCATCCACTTCAGCAGATTGAACAGCCACACCGATTGCGAAACGATAAACCCGATGCCCAGCAGCGAATAGCCGACGTGAATCAAAATGCCGCAACCCACTCCAAAGGCTGTCCATAATCCTGCTTGTCGCCCGGCACTTACACTGTTGCGTATCACCACGGCGAAATCCGGCCCCGGGCTCATTACTGCAAGCAGGTGAACCAGTGCCACCATCAGGAATTCGTTCAGATACATGATTGGACTACCCCGGCTAAAGTCGCCATTCTAAACCCATGCCCCTTGCCTTGCAGGTACAGAAACCATGAGCGAACGACTGACCGCTGTTTTTCTCGACCAGGCCTCTCTGGATAAGGATGACCTGGACCTATCGCCGCTCAGCCAAGCGGCTGGGACCTTGACGCTTTACTCTGCTACGACGCCCGAACAAGTCGTCGACCGAATTGGCAATCACCAGGTTGCAGTTACCAACAAGGTAGTGATTGACGAAGCCACCATGCAGGCCTGCCCATCGCTGCGCCTGATACTGATAGCGGCGACCGGCACCAACAATGTCGATCTGCAAGCGGCCCGCCGGCATGGCATCAGCGTTTGCAATTGTCAGGCCTATGGCACGCCCTCGGTAGCACAGCACACGATCATGCTCATGCTGGTGCTGATAACCCGTTTCGAATCCTATCGTCTGGCAGTGAACAGAGGCGACTGGCAGCGCAGCAGTCAATTCTGCCTGCTGGATTACCCCATCGGGGAGCTGGCCGGTCGCACGCTGGGTATCCTCGGCTACGGGGAGCTTGGTCAAGCGGTAGGCCGTTTGGCAGAAGCCTTTGGCATGACCGTTATGGTTGGTGCGCTGCCCGGACGAGAACAGCCCGGCCGACCGTCGTTGGAAAATCTATTGCCCCAGGTCGATGTGCTTACCCTGCATTGTCCCCTGACCGACCTGACCCGTAACCTGATAGGTGAGCAGGAAATTGCCCGGATGAAGCCGGGCAGTCTGCTGATCAATGCCGGGCGAGGCGGGTTGATTGACGAGCTCGCACTGTTGAACGGCCTGCAGAGTGGTCATCTTGGCGGCGCGGCCTTGGACGTATTGACTGAAGAACCCCCCGTCCACCGCAACCCACTACTGGAAGCTGATCTCCCGAATCTCGTGGTTACGCCCCATAGCGCCTGGGGTAGCCGCGAAGCAAGGCAGCGGATCGTCATCCAGCTGGCTGAGAATATTAAAGGATACGAGCGGGGCGCTCCGATCCGATCAGTGCTGTGACGCGTGACGCAGTTATCAGAAATAGATGGATGAGACAGTTATACTTTGTGTCTCCCCTGATCAGGTGATAGTTCTGCGGTATCGGTAAGGGTAAATTCTGCGCACAAGGATGGACTGGCTAACCGCCGGCCCAAGCTTAAGGATGAGCGATCTTGTCGATAACCATTGATAATACGGGGTCCCTTTCGCGATCCTGCCTGCATCGACAGCACGGCGTCAGCCTTCTCGAAGTCATGGTCGCAGTGCTCGTTCTTGCCATTGGCGTGCTCGGTGCCGCCTCCTTGCAACTCAATGCGCTGCGCTTCAACGCCAGTGCGGCGCATTCAACTCAAGCCAGCTTCATCGCCTACGACATACTTGATCGCATGCGCGCGAACGCGGACCTGCTGGATTTCTATGCGACCTCGGTTGACGGCGGCTGCGATCCATCCATGGGAACGGGCTCGTCCATTCTGGAGCAGGACCTGATTGATTTCGCCCAGGCGGTAACCTGTCAGTTACCCCAGGGCAGCGCCAGCATAACCGTCGCTGGCAGTCGCGCGACGGTAAGTGTGAGCTGGTCGGAAGATCGAATAGTCGCTGATGCGGAAGATACGCAGTTTGTCGTGTCGTCCATCGTGCGGAGTGATCCATGAGCCGCCGCATCAGGGGCTTCAGCCTGGTTGAGCTGCTGATAGCGCTGGCGCTCGGGTTGATTCTGGTGCTGGGCGTGGTGCAGGTTTTTCTGGCCACCAAACAAAGTTTCGTCATCCAGCGCAGCGCGGCCAGCCTGCAGGAAAATGCTCGGTTTATTCTCAGCCGCATAGCCCAGGAGCTGCGCATGGTCAACATGTACGGCTGCCTGGACCTGGGTAGATTGCCGCAGAACATCCGTAACGAGATTCCCGTGGTGTTTGCTACGCCCATCAGTTTTGCCTCCGGTACCTTGACCATCATCGTTGCCGATCCCAATGCCGAACGCTTTAGCAGCACGGTTACCAGAAGTGCCAGCGATTACGGCGCTAAATGGCTTATCGCTACGGACTGCCGCGACACAAGCGACCTGCGCATTACCGAAGCGGACCTTCAGGTGCGGCCGGGAGATCTGGTAATTCCTATACGGCAGGTCGAGTACCGCCTGCAGGGAAATGCAATACAGGCTCGAAGCAATGGCGCAGGAAATTTCGAAACGCTCGTCGATGGTGTCCAGACGATGAATCTCGCCTTTGGGTTGGCCGATTCTGCCGGAGCACCGGTAGTGGTGGGCAACTATGCCGCCAATGTGGCGGCGGCGCATTCCGACCGGATTCGCAGCATAAGACTTGCTCTCAGTTTCAGCGACGTCGGGTCCGGATCGCAAGGCGCGATGCGGGTTCAGCAATACACCTTGGTTGCAGCACTGCGCAACCGTATGAACTAGGGACCGGAGCATGTTTATGGAAGGGATTCGGCTACTTCATCGACAGCAGGGAAGTGCACTGATTGTCAGTCTTGTGTTTCTCCTGCTGCTTACGTTGGCTAGCGTCTCGAGCATCAAGTCGTCAATCAATCAGGAGCGCATGGCTGCCAATGTGAAATTCAAGAATGACAGTTTTCAAGCCGCAGAAGCGGGCCTGCGAATTGCTGAACAGTCGTTGCAAGCCAACGTAGCCAGTTATGCCAGTGTTTGCAGCGAGGAGGCATGCAATATAGATGATGCGGCACTCGACATAGAGCACCTTGCCTCGCCAGGCAGCGGCTGGGTTCAGATTCCCAGCTCCGAAGATTCCAACAACATGGTCGTCTGGTACTGGATCAGCAAGCTGGGGAGCACCCTTGCGCCAGCCAACACGACTACCCAAGGCCCCGGTACCTTGTACCGCATTGTTGTGGTCAGCTATCGCGGTACCACCCGCACGGTTCTGGAGAGCGTCTATGCCCTTACCATCGTCTGAGGCAGTTGTTGTTCGGAACGCATCCCACCGTCTGATCGCCGGGCTTGCCGGCGTGACCCTCGGATTGTTCAGCGCTCTGTCAGCTCACGCTTTTGCGCCGCTGAGCGGTCCTGTTCTCGCCAGTACCGGTGTTCCGCCCAATGTGGTCATGCTCTTCGATAACTCGTCGAGCATGGTGCTTTACGAGATCGATGGGAAAACCCGTCTGGATATTGCCAGGGACGCGGCGAAGGATGTCATAGCGGCTAATCGAAACGTCAGATTCGGATTGTTCGTATTTCGAGACACCGTCGGGTCCCGGTGGAATCGTGACGCGCCTGGTGGCAGGCTGGAGCGTACAGTCGGGTCGATATCCTCCGAATCTGTCGAGGACAGGCAGCGATTCGACGAACTCAATGCCGCCCTCGATGCGCTCGAGCCCAGCAGCAATCCAGCGAACTACACCTACACTCCGCTGGCCGAATCCTATTATGAAATTACTCGCTACATGCGCGGACTGCGGGCGTTCTATCCCCAAGGCACCCTGACATCCAGCCGCATGCGCTTTACCAGCCCCATCGAGTACCGCTGCCAGAAGAATTCCGGCCTGATTCTTACCGATGGAATGCCTACCTATGACAACCAGTTTCCGTCCAGTTCAGCCGCCGAGCCTGATGGGGACAACTCCGGGGTGGTCGGTAATTTCAATCTCCCTGATTGGGACGGCATTGCTACAGGGGATGTCAGCGACCCGACCCTGTCGGAGGAGGGCAGCACGTTCTATCTCGACGACATCGCCAGATTCGCCTATGACATCGACCTGCGTAGCAGTGGCGGTGAGGGTGCCGATACCGACGGTGCCGGGCAGAGTTGGGATGATCCAGCGTTTCCGGTTCAGAACATGCGAACCTATACCGTCGGCTTTTCCGTGGATGACCCCAGACTGGAAAGCGTAGCGAATGCGGGAAACGGCAACTACTACACGGCTAGGGATAGTGCTGAGCTAACGGACGCGCTCAATACGGCGCTGCAGGAGATCAACGCGGCATCTGGCTCAGGCGGTGGCGGCGTAAGCAGCCAGGACCAATTGCAGGACGGTACGCTCTTCTACCGCACTCGCTATGATCCGCAGGATTGGAGCGGAACAGTAGAGGCTTTGTACGTCACGTCCGAAGGGCGGGTAGGAGCGCCCGCCTGGAGCACTGACACCACCATCACCCCAGCCCGTCGGACGTCTGTCTATCAGACCTGGCGCCAGCCGGACGGCGCTGCACCTGGCTCCGTAGTTTCGCTGGATGGCAGCACCTTCAACAGCGCTCTCGGCGCTGAGCAACAGGCTGCTTTGAACCTCAGTGCTGCTGTCGCGGGACTGACCGGTCCGGAACGTGGTCAGCAATTGCTTGACTGGAGCCGCGGCGTTTCGATCAAGGGATTGCGCAGCCGCACCCGACTGCTCGGCGACATCGTCAACTCTCCGCTGCTACTGGCGAATCCGCAGGCCGTCCTGGCTACCGGTGGGTCTGGTTACAGTGATTATCGTCAGGCGAAACGCAGCCAGATGATCGCTTCGCTGGTAGCAGGCTCGAATGATGGGTTCCTGCATGTTATCGCTGCGCGTGATGGGCAGGGCGCCGTGAGCGGCGAGCATCGGCTGGCCTATCTTCCCGCTGCCTTGCATGGCCGTATGGGGCGGAAGGCTCGTCCGGATTACGGGACATCACACCAGTCAGGAGTAGACGGACCCATTACCCTTGCCGATGCTCAGTTGAACGGCGTCTGGTCGACTGTGGCCGTCGCCGGCCTCGGCGCGGGAGGCAAAGGCTTGCTGGCGGTTAGATTGTTCAACGCCACGGACGGTAATGCGGCACTGGGTGGGTTGTGGGAAGTGAGGCCAGCCGATCATGGCTGGGAGGATTTAGGCTATAGCTATGCTCGGCCTGCCATCGGCGAGCTGAATGGCAAGTGGGTCGCCATTGTCGGTAACGGCTATGGAAGCAGCAAAGGTCAGGCGGTGCTTTATGTGTTGGATTTGGCGACAGGCGCATTGATCAGGAGCATCTCTGCTGGCGAGGCAGGGGACAACGGATTGTCTTCACCGCAGGTCATTCTGGACAGCGAGGGCGCCATCGTGGGCGCCTATGCAGGCGATATCCAGGGGCGCATGTGGAAATTCGATTTGGCCGGTGACGCCTCAGATTGGGCCCTGGGTCTGGATGGGGACCCGCTATTTTCCGCGGAGCAAAACCAGCCGATCACGGTTCAGCCGCAACTGATCGGCCATCCCCAGGGCGGCCGTCTGGTGCTTTTCGGAACCGGCAAATTCCTGGAGGCCAAAGACCTCAGCGATAAATCCGAACAAGCCTTTTATGCAGTGTGGGATAAGCCCGGTGGCCATGCACTGCTAACCGCGGAAGACTTATTGGAACAATCCATCACTGACCAGATCAGCACCAACGGCACGGCTTACCGGATGGTCAGCCAGACCCGGATAGACTGGACCAGACATGCTGGCTGGACACTGCCCCTGATCTACGATGACAACGCGCAGGGCGAGCGGCTGTTTCGCCAGTTTGCCATCAGGGGTAGCAGGGTTATTTTCAACACCGGATTGATAACTGAGCGCGGCAATGATCCCTGTGTGACGGAAGGGGATGGTTGGTTGATGGTCCTGAATATCTACTCCGGTGGGATGTTGCCCGCCGCAGCGCTCGATACCAATGGCGACAGGATAATTGACGGAGGGGATCAGCCCGGCGCCGGAGTTGACCTGGATGTTGGGTTGCCCGGCGATCTGAACATCGTCAGACGCAACGAGCCGCCACCAGAATGCGAAGACGAAGAGCAATGCCGCTGCGACCCCGAGGATGACGACTGCGTGGAGGAGGATCCTTGCGGTGAGGAGTATTACCTGACACCGGGCTCCGATGGCGTGGCCTCCATAGTCGGCATCAGCCGCTGCGTATTCAACCGCGTCATGTGGCGCCAATTGATGTAAGGGAGGACCTCATGCAGCGTTTGAAGCCGGTTGGCTTTACCCTGATAGAGCTGATGGTGGTAGTCGCTATCATCGGCATTCTGGCGGCGATAGCCTATCCGTCCTATCAGGAGCAGGTGCGTCAGACACACCGTGCGGAAGTGACCGGAGTGCTGTTGGAAAACGCGCAATTGCTTGAACGGCACTATACGCGTAACGGAGCCTACGATATAGGCGCTGTCGCCGGGCTGGCTTCCCAGAGCCCAGCGAATGGCAAGGCGTTATTCAATATCGCCGTGACCCGTACAGGGGAGGCCTATGTATTGACCGCCACGGCGCAGGCTGGACGGATCATGGCTGGTGACGCCTGCGCCACTTACACGCTGAACCAGGTCGGGCAGCGCACGCCGATCAACCCGAAATGCTGGCGGCGCTGAGACGCCGGCTCAGGCGGCGGGTACCTCGTCTGATTTCGGATTCGGCAATATCAGGTTCAATGCGATGGCTACTACCGCGCACAGGCTGATCCCCTGCAGATTGAAGCTATCACTGCCCACCACCAAGCCTCCGATACCGAAGACCAGCGTGACCGAGACGATACACAGGTTCCGCGCCTGGCCCAGATCCACCTGATGACGAATCAGCGTATTCATGCCGACCACTGCAATAGAGCCGAATAGCAGACAGAGAATACCGCCCATGACCGGCACCGGCATGCTCAGCAGGGCCGCGCCAAATTTGCTGACGAATGCCAGGACCATGGCGAATACAGCCGCCCAGATCATCACGTTAGGATTGAAATTGCGGGTCAGCATCACGGCACCAGTGACTTCGGAATAGGTAGTATTCGGTGGCCCGCCCAGCATGGCCGCTGCCGAGGTGGCGATGCCGTCGCCCAGGAGGGTTCGCTGCAGACCAGGCTTGGTGATGTAATCCTTGCCGGTGACCGAGCCGATCGCCAGCACATCGCCGATGTGTTCGATAGCCGGAGCGATGGCTACCGGAATCATGAAAAGCACGGCGGCCAGCTTGAATTCGGGTGTCACGAAGCCAGGAACAGATACCCATGGGGCCGCTGCCACCGAGCTGAAATCCACCACGCCCAATATCCACGACAAGGAATAGCCGACCAGGACGCCAGCGAGGATGGGAACCAGCCTGAAGATTCCCCTGGCGAAAACTGCAACCAGGATGGTGGTCACCAGGGAAGCCATGGAGATGACAATGGCTGTCGAGTACTCGATCAGTTGAGCGCTGCCATCCCCCGCCTTACCCATGGCCATGTTCACCGCGACCGAGGATAGCCCCAGACCGATGACCATGATGACCGGGCCAACCACTACCGGCGGCAGCATTCGCCGAATGAAGCCGGGCCCACGCAACCGTATGAGCAGGCTCAGCAGAATATAAACCAGGCCCGCTGCCAACAGGCCACCCAGCGTGGCTGGCAGTCCCCAGGTCTGGTTGCTGTACAGAATTGGCGCGATGAAGGCGAAGCTGGAGGCAAGGAACACCGGCACCTGGCGCTGCGTAGTGAACTGGAACATCAAGGTGCCGAGCCCAGCCGTAAATAACGCTACGCTGGGATTCATGCCGGTGATGAGCGGCATGAGCACCAGTGCTCCAAATGCAACGAACAACATCTGTGAGCCTGCCAGCGCGGTACGCCAGCCGGTGGTTTCGACCGCCTGCATTACTGGAGATCCTTCTGTTTGGTACCGAATATCTTGTCGCCTGCATCGCCCAGGCCGGGGATGATATAACCGAGTTCGTTCAGGCGTTCATCGATGGACGCGGTGTAGATCTGTACGTCCGGGTGCGCCTTGTTGACGCGCTCGATGCCTTCCGGGGCGGCGACCAGCACCAATGCACGTATTTCGCGCGCGCCTGCCCGCTTGAGTAGATCAATGGTGGCAACCATTGAACCACCAGTTGCCAACATGGGATCGATGATCAAGGCAGTGCGTTGGTCCATTTCGCCGACGAGTTTCTCCACGTAGGTGTGGGCTTCCAGCGTCTCTTCGTTCCTCGCCAGCCCGATCACGCTGACCTTGGCGCTGGGTATAAGGCTGAGCACGCCATCAAGCATGCCGAGCCCAGCTCTCAGGATGGGAACGACCGTGACTTTTTTGCCGGCCAGCTTCTCAACCGTGACTTCGCCACACCAGCCTTGAATGCTAGTCTCCTCTACGGGCATGTCCTGGGTAGCTTCATAGGTTAGTAAAGAAGCCACTTCCTGGGCGAGCTCGCGAAAATTCTTTGTGCTGATTTCGGCACGGCGCATGAGGCCGAGTTTGTGGCGTATCAGCGGATGGCGGATTTCTTTGACGTTCATCAGGCTTGCTCTCATGCGGGGCGAGGAGTGAATCGCTTATAGCTTAGAGTTTTGCATCGGATAATTCCATGATCGCTTTAGGCCGCGGGTGTGCGGTAATTCGTCGGGAAGCCCCGCAAGTGCTTGCCTTTGGCCGCCGGCATCAGTATTTTCTCGGCCCCTTCTATTAACCCTTTCCGGAGATTGTGCATGTCCGTTGATCTCGAACACATCAAGCAAGTCATGGCCGAGGCCGACTGCCTGTTTACCGAGGCCGAGGTTCAAGCGGCCATGAACAAGATGGCAGCGGAAATGAATGAAGCGCTGGCGGACCGCAATCCGATTGTCTATAGCGTCATGAACGGCGGCCTGATCATCGCTGGCCAACTGGCGACGCGCCTCGATTTTCCCTTGGAACTCGGGTATCTGCATGCCACCCGGTACCGTAACAAGCTTACCGGTGGCGAGTTGTTCTGGAAGGCCCGTGCCGAGAATTCATTAGCTGATCGCACCGTCCTGATTCTCGACGACATCCTCGATGAAGGGCACACGTTGGCGGCGATAGTCGAATATTGTCGTGACGCCGGGGCGAGCGAAGTGCTGACCGCCGTGCTATTGGACAAGAAGCACGACCGCAAGGCCTATCCAGGCATGCGTGCTGATTTCACGGGTATGGAGGTTGAGGACCGCTATATCTTCGGTTTTGGGCTTGATTACAAGGGTTACTGGCGAAACGCTCCCGGCATCTTTGCACTCAAGGGCCATTAGGCGTGGGCTGGTTCGGCTGGCCATATCAGATAGAGGTTCCTGATGGCCAGCTCTGGATGTATTGACAGCGTCGGGGTTGGGTGACACAACAGGTTTTTGACTGTTGCGGGTGAATTCATGTCTGTCGACCGTAAAAGCCTAGTTGGCCTGTTTTTCGCCTTGCTGTGTACAGCATCAATGGCTGGTCCGGTCACGCTGGAGCACGACGAGTTCATGCCAGAGGATGTGTATGGCCTGCGCACCGACAAGCCTGACCAGATGCTCTTTCAGATCAGCAGCTATCGTCTCACCATAGGTAGCGAAGCACGTCCCGGTGGGCTGAACGACGCCTTGGCGGCGGGCGTCTGGCTGTTCGCCGAAGGACGATCACTGGCTGAAGGCAGTCCCGTTCGTCAGGCGCAGATCGAATTTCTGAACCCGGGCTCCCGACCGCGTCCGGCCCGGCTTGATCCTGCCACGCAGACCCTGTTCCTCTACTATCCGCTGGCTTACCTGGAAACGGTGTTGAGTCTGATAGACGCGCCAGGGCCTGCATATGTTCAGGCGCGCTTTTATGGCAACGGCACCATCTGGGCCGACCTGCATGCCGGCCCGATTGAGCTGAAGCGTTGAGGCTATGCTGGTGGCAGTCGGCCGAGGTGGTTACAATCTGCGGTCTGAAAATGCATTCCAGTGAGGTCATCGTGCGCAAAGACAAGCAAAAGGTTGTTGGGGAGCCCATTACCAACGAGCAGATCGCCGCGTTTCTGCAGGCGCGGCCCTACAGCGACGAGTCCGTCGATCAGCATATTCTGGTGCGCGCCTATCGCGGTTTGCGGGCAGAGGACTTTCAGGTCTTTCTGGAGATGTTCGTGGCGCAGGGCTACGACCTCAACGCGCTTGATGCCGATGGCAAGACGCTGCTGAGTGTCGTACGAACTCATGCCCAGTCAGAAGACTACGTGGCTGCCCTGGAAGCGGCTGGCGCGCGGTAGCTCCGGCTTACAGACTGGGGCGGCTGGTTTAATCGGGACTATGCTGTGCAGTGGTTGCTGGGGAAATTGCCAAGGCAACGCTTAATGTTGATTCATTCGTTCTTTCAGGAGTGGCGTGACATGTCGAATCGTGTGGGTATGCTGATTGTTGCCGCAATGGCCTTGGTTTTGGTGGGTTGCGCCCACAGTCCACAGCAGCTGAATGTTCAGCCCAAGGTGCAGGTGCCCTTGAATCCCGTCGCGCGCAATCAGCCGGTAACCGTTACGGTGCAGGACACCCGCTCGTCCAAGGTAATGGGCACACGCGGGGGTATCTACCCCGACTCCAGCAGTCTCACCATCACTGATCAATCGATCCCGGCGATTCGTCTGCAGGTTGAACAATCTCTGCGTCAGCTCGGTTTTGTCGTGGTGGCGGAGGGCACTCCCAATGCGAACAATCTGACGGTCAACCTCGCCGAGCTGAGCTACAGCTCACCAGCTGATGGCGCCTATGTAACCCAGGCTGACATCGGTGCGACCTTTGCCGCAGAAGCGCGCTCGATGAACCAGAGATACAACGGTCGTTACAGTGCCTCGGCCCAGCACCGTTTTGGCTACGCTCCCAACCAGGCAACCAACACCAAGCTGGTGACAGAAGTCATGAGCGATGCGCTTACCCGGGTGTTCCGCGATCCTTCCATTGTTCAGATCCTTCAGCAGTAACAGCCCCCAAGTAAAAAGGCCTGCCGGTTGGCAGGCCTTTTAGCTCGCTACCGCTGAGTTATAGCCGGTAGCCAGTTTGCCCTCTGCATCATGACGGGTTGGCGTCCGGACGGGGGCCATGCAGCATCTCGTCGTGCTCGGCCATGTTCCACGGCAAAACGCCTGGAGATATGTGCAGGAAGTGCAGATATTTCTCGAAGTGATCCAGAATGTCACCTATCAGTTCGTGCTCTTCATAGCCGTACACGTCATAGGTCTGTCCACCCCTGCGCAGGAATACCTCGGCCCGGTAATACTGAGCGTCGCCGTCCCGATTGCGGTCCTGTGCGGGAAACGCGTAGTTGGGGCGAGCGTACTCTCGCAGACGGACTTCATAGATAAAATCTGTCTGATCGGGTTTTACCACCTCGATATAGGCGCGCACCAGTTCCGGATCGTAACGCGCCTCTGCGGGCCATCCTTGCTCGACAAGGTTGCGGGCAAGGCGCTCCATGCTCTGGGTGGCCGTCACGGAGATGAACTCCGCCACCTCAACCCGTGCCGGGAAATTGAGAATCCCTGTGATGCGCTTCTTCCACAACGCGGAAGAGCTGCCGCTTCCGTGGCGACCCGCCTGCATATGATGTAGCAGACTGGTGTTCCGGTGACCTTCGATGACCAAGGCCCGCCACATGCCTACCGCCGCGACCAGCATGATGATTGCAAACGGCAAGGCACTGGCGATGGTCATTGTCTGCAATGCGCTGAGTCCGCCAGCCAATAGCAGTACCGAGGCTACGGCGCCCTCCAATATCGCCCAGAAAGCACGTTGCCAGGCCGGGGTGGCCATGGTGCCGCCGGACGCCAGCGAATCAATTACCAGAGAGCCTGAGTCGGACGAGGTAACAAAGAAAGTAATAATCAATATGACCGTAATGAATGAAACGATTGAGGTGAAAGGCAGACGCTCATACAACTTGAACAGAGCAATAGCTGTGTCGTTCTGCACCTCGTTGATCAGCGCGGTGTAGCCCTCGTTCATGATCAGATGCAGGGCAGTGTCGCCAAAGATGGAAAACCACAGAAAGGTAAAGATCGTCGGTACCAACATGACACCCATTACGAACTGACGAATCGTCCGGCCGCGGCTGATCTTGGCGATGAAAAGCCCCACAAAAGGCGCCCAGGCTATCGTCCAGCCAAAAATGAACAGCGTCCAGTTGCCTATCCAGTCACTGCGGGTATAGGCCTGAAGGTTGAAGGTTCGCTCGATGATATTGTTCAGATAGCTGCCGGTGTTCTGCAGGAACGCTTCCAGGATCAGGATTGACGGCCCGACCAGGAAGACGAAAACCATCAGTGCAACGGCAAGCACCATGTTCAGTATCGACAGGTTCTTCACGCCCTTATCCAGTCCCGCTACCACCGAGATGAGCGCCAGCCCAGTTATCACCGCAATGGCTATGATCTGCACCATGGTGCTGACGGGGATCTGCGGCCACAGATAATTAAGCCCGGCATTGATCTGCGCTACCGACAGACCCAGCGTAGTGGCAATTCCAAACAGGGTGCCGAGGATCGCGAAAACGTCGACGGTATGCCCGATGGGTCCGTAGATACGGTCACCGATCAGAGGATAAAGAGCGGAGCGAATCGACAGAGGCAAGCCGTGGCGGAAGGCGAAATAGGCCAACACCAGGCCCACCAGCCCGTAGATCGCCCAGATATGAAAGCCCCAGTGGAAAAAGGCGATCTGCATAGCCTGCTTGGCCGAGTCCACCGTTTCAGCCGCCCCGGCAGGCGGTGCAGCATAGTGAAGTACCGGCTCGGCTACACCGAAAAACAGTAGGGCAATACCGTAACCTGCCGAGAAGAGCATGGCGAACCAGGCTGGAAAGCTGTATTGCGGCTCTGAATGATCAGGACCCAGTTTGATCTGCCCCCATTTGCTGAACGCTATCAGCACGATGAATACCAGAAATATCGCAACCGCCAGCATGTAGAACCAGCCAAACGTCTTGGTGATATAGGCGAGAGTGGAGGAAAACACTTGCCCCGCTAGTTCAGGACTGCTGACGGTTCCTATCACCAGCAATAGCGTTACGATTACGGCCGGTGCGAATACCGGTACCAGAATGGTCGACTTCCATGCAGGATTTTTAGCCGTCATTGAAGATTCCTTATGGTCTGTTTTATCAGGAGGTGGCGATCTTCCTTTTGAATGTTGCCGGTCCGGCTCTTGCCTGGCGGCGCTTGCGCTTAAGCGTTGGAACACAGTATAGCGGCTCTGTCGCAGTGGGGGCCCGAACGGGAAGAATAGCTCGGTGATATGCGAAAGGGCGGGCGGTGATGCTGAGCCAATGGATTCCCGCCTTCGCGGGAATGACGAGGCTGGGAGGTGCTAAACCCAGCACGGAGGGTTAGTGACGGGCATTGCGGATTAGTGGTTGGAATGATGATAGCGACAGGTATGGCGGGTTAGTGGCTGGAATGATGATAGTGACGGGTATGGCGGATTAGTGGTTGGAATGATGGCTGTGGCGGGCACGGGAGCAAGTGACTGGAATGATAGCTGGATGTCGTGTCGGTCCTGGCGGGTTAAATGGTTGGGAGGATGTAGCGGGAATGGCGAGTTAGTGTCGAGTAATAAGTGGGTGGCGGGAATGGCGGATTAATCGCGGGATAACGAGCTAATCGCGAGAACGAGGGGCAGTCCCACCCACCGTCAGGAGTCTTCCTCGCAGGCCCGCACTCTGACCCTGACGCTTCCGGAATTGATCATGCCGATTTCCTGCGCTGCGCGCCGCGAGAGATCAATGATGCGGCCACCGGTAAAGGGGCCGCGATCGTTGATCTCAACCATCACGCTGCGCTGGTTGCGCATATTGGTTACGCACACCAGCGTGCCGAAGGGCAAGTCTGGATGTGCGGCGGTCAAGGCCGTCTGATCGTACTTCTGTCCGCTCGCAGTCTGCCTGCCATGCAATCGCGAGGAATAGAACGAAGCCTTGCCTTCCTCATTGCGAACTTCCGGTTCGGAGTTGGATGACGCCTCGTTGCTGCAAGCTGCAACAAGGGCCATGAGCAGCACGGCGGCGCTTGCGCGTCGTCCCTTGCCATGTTCCGACGTCAATCTTCGAGTTTCCTGCGCAGCAGCTCATTGACCTGTTGCGGGTTGGCCTTGCCCTTTGAGGCTTTCATGGCCTGCCCGACGAAGAATCCGAACATTTTCCCGCGCTTGGCCTCATCGCTGTCGCGGTATTGCTGCACCTGCCCGGCGTTGGCAGCGAGCACCTCATCCAGCATGTTCTCGATGGCGTTGCTGTCAGTAACCTGTTCAAGTCCCTGGGATTTGATGATCGCATCCGCATCGCCTTTTCCGGCTGCCATCGCTTCGAACACCATTTTGGCGATCTTGCCCGAGATCGTATTGTCCTTGATACGCAGAAGCATCTTACCGAGCTGGCTGCCGCTGACAGGTGATTGTTCGATATCCAGGCCTTCCTTGTTGAGCAGGCTCGACAGCTCGCCCATTACCCAGTTGGCGGCCAGCTTGGCGTCAGTGCAGACCTTCTGCACCTCCTCGAAGTAATCGGCCATTTCCCGGCTAGCGGAAAGGACACTGGCATCGTATACGGAAAGCCCGAATTCGCGTTGGAAACGCTCACGCTTTTGCTGCGGAAGCTCTGGTAGCTCACCGCGCACTTCTTCGATGAAAGCTGCCTCGATGATGATAGGCAGCAGGTCGGGATCAGGGAAGTAGCGATAGTCGTTGGCTTCCTCCTTGCTCCGCATGGATCGTGTTTCGTCCTTGTTGGGATCGTACAGCCGGGTTTCCTGAACCACCTTGCCGCCGTCTTCGATGAGTTCGATCTGGCGCTGGACTTCGGTATTGATGGCTTTTTCGATGAAGCGGAACGAGTTGACGTTCTTGATTTCGCAACGGGTACCGAATTCTTCCTGACCCTTGGGACGAATCGACACGTTGCAATCGCAGCGCAGGGAGCCTTCGGCCATGTTGCCGTCGCAGATGCCCAGGTAGCGTACCAGCGAATGTATGGTCTTGGCGTAGGCCACGGCTTCCTTGGCGCTGCGCATGTCCGGTTCGGAAACGATTTCCAGCAGCGGAGTGCCGGCGCGGTTGAGATCGATGCCGCTCATGCCATGGAAGTCTTCATGCAGGCTTTTGCCGGCGTCTTCCTCCAGGTGAGCCCGCGTGACCCCGACGCGCTTGATACTGCCGTCATCCAGCGTGATATCAATAAACCCCTTGCCGACGATCGGCAAGTCCATCTGGCTGATCTGATAACCCTTGGGCAAGTCCGGGTAGAAATAATTTTTCCGGGCGAACACGTTGGTTGTGCCGATCTGGGCATCGATGGCCAGACCGAATTTCACGGCATTGCGCACCGCCTGTTTGTTCAGTACCGGCAAGGTGCCGGGCATGCCCAGGTCAATCAGACTGGCCTGGATATTGGGCTCTGCGCCAAAGGTGGTTGCGCTGCCGGAAAAAATCTTCGAGGCGGTTGTGAGCTGGGCGTGGATTTCCAGCCCGATAACGATTTCCCATTGCATAATCTGTCCTCAGTCCTCTCAGTAACCGGCCGGGGCGCGGTGATGCCAGTCGGTAACCTGCTGGTACTGGTGCGCGATGTTCAACAGGCGAGCTTCGCTGAAATAGGGGCCGAGCAGTTGCATGCCCAGCGGCAAACCCTGGGCAAAGCCAGCGGGCAATGCGATGCCGGGCACGCCGGCAAGGTTGGCGGTGATGGTGTAGATGTCGGTCAGGTAAAGGCTGACCGGATCATCGATCTTTTCGCCAATCTTGAACGGCGGAGTAGGCGAGGTAGGGCAAAGAATCACATCAACCTGCTCGTAGGCCGCCAGGAAATCGTTCTTGATCAGGCGGCGAATCTTCTGAGCCTGCAGATAGTAGGCGTCGTAATAACCGGCCGACAACGCGTAGGCACCGACCATGATGCGGCGCTTTACCTCATCGCCGAAGCCCTCACCGCGGGAGCGCTTGTACAGATCGGTCAGATCAGACGGATTCTCGCAACGATAACCGAAACGTACACCGTCGAAACGCGACAGGTTGGAGGACGCTTCGGCTGGCGCGATCACGTAATAGGCCGGAATCGCCAACTCGGCGTTCGGCAGGCTTATTTCTTTTATCTCCGCACCCAGCGTCTGGAACTGCTTGACCGCGGCGTGAATCGCATCAGCGGTAGCGGCGTCCAGACCGCTGGCGAAATATTCCTTTGGCAAACCGATGCGCAAGCCTTTCAACGGTGCGTTGAGTTCTGCTGTGTAGTTGCTAACCGGCTCGTCCACGCTGGTCGAGTCCTTGGCATCGAAGCCGGCCATTACCTGCATCATGATTGCACAGTCTTCAGCCGTGCGCGCCATGGGACCGCCCTGGTCCAGGCTCGAGGCGTAGGCAATCATGCCCCAACGCGATACCCGGCCGTAGGTTGGCTTGAGACCGGTCAGGGCAGTGAAACCTGCCGGTTGACGTATCGAGCCGCCGGTATCCGTGCCGGTGGCACCCGCGCACAGACGAGCGGCCACAGCGGCGGCAGAACCGCCGGATGAACCACCCGGCACCCGCTCGGTGTCCCAGGGATTGCGCGTTGGGCCATAGAAGCTCGACTCGGTGGAGGAGCCCATGGCGAATTCATCCAGGTTGGTCTTGCCCAGGGTGACAGCCCCTGCTTCGATGAACCGGGCGGTGACGGTCGATTCGTAGGGCGCTATGAAGTTGTCGAGCATCTTCGAGCCGCAACTGGTGCGCACGCCCTGGGTGCAGAACAGGTCTTTGTGGGCCAGCGGTATGCCGGTGAGAGGGGTCGCGCTGCCTGCTGCGATGCGTGCATCGGCAGCCTTTGCCTGCTCAAGCGCCAGATCAGCGGTCACAGTGATGTAGCTGTTCAGCGTCTGGTCGAACTGTTCTATGCGCTGGAGATAGTGCTGGGTCAACTCGACACTGGAAATCGTTTTGCTCTGCAGAGCCTGGGACAATGCGGCCAGGGTTTTATCATGCATGGTGATGTCTCTTGTCGGTACGCAGCGGTTATTCAATCACCTGAGGAACCAGATACAGGCCCTCTTGGGTGGCGGGAGCAATAGCCTGAAAGGCTTCACGCTGATTCGACTCTGTCACCAGATCGTCGCGCAGGCGTTGAGTGGTTTCCAGAGGGTGCGCCAGCGGAACGATTCCCTGGGTATCGACAGCCTGCATCTTATCGATCAACTCCAGGATTCCGGACAGTTTGGCCGTGGTGGCTGCGATGTCCTCATCATTTATGGCGATACGGGCCAGATGAGCTATGTTTTCCACATCTGTGCGGTTTAAGGCCATGTTATGTTCTCCATGAAGCCGGTGTGGACCTGCCGATTTGAACCTGATTGTTACCGATTCAGGTAATATGCAGGGCTGTATCAGGATAAAGGGGCGAATTTACCACAGACGCGCCTTGCCCAAAAACCCCGCCGTTGTTAGAGTTGCGACACTTCAGGAAGTACCGATCAGTTACCCGTACGCTCATGTCGTTCAGTCGGCCGCCCAGCCTTTGGATATCAGAATCAGGGGCGTCAGCTATGAGTAGTGGTAGCTTATCAGTGTTTCTTTAACGATTAACCCACGCGCCCCTGGGGTATATTCAACGCATGTTCAAAAAAATTCGTGGCATGTTTTCCAGTGATTTGTCCATCGACCTGGGCACTGCCAACACTCTTATTTATGTCCGTGACCGCGGTATTGTACTGGATGAGCCGTCGGTAGTAGCTATCCGAACCCACGGAAACCAGAAAAGCGTAGTGGCTGTCGGTATGGAAGCCAAACGCATGCTGGGCCGTACGCCGGGTAACATACAGGCAATCCGGCCGATGAAGGATGGCGTGATCGCCGATTTCAGCGTCTGTGAAAAGATGCTGCAGTACTTTATCAACAAGGTCCACGAGAACAGCTTCATTCAGCCCAGCCCACGTGTGCTTATCTGTGTACCCTGCAAATCGACTCAGGTCGAGCGTCGTGCGATTCGTGAGTCGGCGCTGGGTGCGGGTGCCCGTGAGGTATTCCTGATCGAGGAGCCGATGGCGGCAGCGATAGGGGCTGGCTTGCCGGTTGAGGAAGCCCGCGGATCGATGGTTGTCGACATCGGCGGGGGTACTACCGAAATCGCTTTGATCTCGTTGAACGGGGTAGTTTATGCCGAATCCGTGCGGGTCGGTGGCGACCGGTTCGACGAGGCGATTGTTACCTATGTTCGCCGCAATTACGGCAGCCTGATCGGTGAGTCCACTGCTGAGCGAATCAAGCAGGAAATTGGCGTAGCCTTTCCGGGTGGCGAGGTTCTTGAAGTGGACGTGCGTGGACGCAATCTGGCCGAAGGCGTGCCGCGTGCGTTCACCCTTAACTCCAACGAGGTACTTGAAGCCCTTCAGGAATCGTTGGCGACCATTGTTCAAGCGGTCAAAAGTGCATTGGAACAATCGCCGCCGGAACTGGCTTCGGATATCGCCGAGCGCGGCCTGATTCTGACTGGTGGCGGTGCGTTGCTGCGCGATCTGGACAAGCTGTTGACACAGGAGACAGGCCTTCCTGTCATCGTTGCGGAGGAGCCGCTTACCTGTGTGGCTCGTGGGGGTGGGAAAGCTCTGGAGATGATGGATCGGCACAATATGGATCTGCTTTCCACCGAGTGAGTCGCTTGCTGTCGCATGGTATCCCCGGAGGCCACCGCCCCGGGGTGCATGGAGCCTCGCTTGTTGCAATTGTGTTGCAGGCGCGGCTCATTGGAATCGCCTCTCGGCACTTTTGAGTAGCAAGGGTTTGTGAGGAGCACGCCATCAAACCGCTTTTTATCAAAGGCCCTTCACTGGGTGTTCGGCTCGTGGCGCTGACCGTGGTATCCGTAGCGTTCATGGTAGTAGACGCCCGACTTTCCGTTTTGCAGCCCCTGCGTGCCCAGCTGGGGATGTTCCTGATGCCCATCTATTATGTTGCCGAATTGCCGGTTCGTACCTGGGGCACGGTACATACACAGCTCACAAGCCGCGCAGAGCTGATTAATGAAAACGAGCGGCTGCGTGCAGAATCGCTGTTGATCAAGCGCAAACTGCAAAAGCTGGCCACGCTGACCGAGCAGAACGTTCGCCTGCGTGAACTGCTCAACTCCTCTTCGTTGGTCGACGAGAGAGTGCTGGTAGCGGAGCTGATTGGCGTCGACCCCAATCCATTTACCCAGCGCATCATGATAAACAAGGGCGAGCATGACGGGGTATTCCTCGGTCAGCCCGTCCTTGATGCGACCGGCCTGATGGGCCAGATCGTCGAAGTAATGCCATTCAATGCCCGCGTCTTGCTGCTGACCGATGTTTCCCACAGCCTGCCTGTTCAGGTCAATCGTAATGGTTTGAGGGCGATTGCCGCCGGTACTGGCAACAACGAGTGGCTGGAGCTCCGCCATGTTGGCGATACTGCCGACATCCGGGTGGACGACATACTGGTCAGCTCCGGCCTGGGTCAGCGTTTTCCGGCAGGTTATCCGGTAGGTCGGGTGGTTTCCATTGAACAGGACCCGGCGCAACCCTTTGCCGAGGTGAAAGTGGCGCCCACGGCTCAGCTCAACCGCAGTCGTTACCTGCTGCTGGTTTTCAGTCCCGAAAGTGGCTATGGCGACTTGCTGCCAGCATTGAGCCTGGAAGCTGATCAGGACGCGGCGCCGATTGTCCAGACGCCAGCCGTCAGCAATGAAACAGATGAAGCCCAGGCACCGGTAGGAGGGCAGCCAGATGCGCAGTAGCCTGATTATCGGCCTGACATTTCTGGTTGCCCTGCTGCTCAGCGTGATGCCCATGCCTTCGCCGGTCGACCTCGGACGGCCCATGTGGCTGGCGATGGTCGTGGCTTTCTGGGTTATGGTTATGCCGCATCGTGTGGGCTTGCTGTGCGCCTGGTTTGCCGGGCTGGCAACGGATGTGCTGTACGGCGAGCTGATTGGCCAGCACGCATTGGTCATGACCCTGGTGGCCTGGCTGATGTTGTTGCTCTATCAGCGCATCCGGCGTTTTCCATTGTGGCAGCAGAGCCTGGTGATGCTGCCCGTGCTGGGTTTGGCTCAGTTGCTGTTGTTATGGCTCAACAGCCTGGCGGGGAGTCGTCCGCCAATTCTTATGTTTCTCCTGCCCGCAGCTGTCAGTGCTGTGCTCTGGCCTTGGGTGTTCTCCATTCTGAGCGCTGTAAAGCGCCGCTTCCATGTCTTCTGACGGTATCGTCGGACCTCATTCGATGGTGGTGGGTCTGGCATCGGCATCACCACGCCGGAGGGCCTTGCTCGAACAGGTAGGAATCCGCGCTACCGTAATCAAGAGCAGCGTTGACGAAACCGCACACCCTGGCGAACTGCCCAGGGAATACGTCGAGAGAATTGCCTGTAGCAAGGTACGGGCGGGTTTGGCAGCCGCGGATGGACAGACAGTTGTGCTGGCGGCTGATACAGCCGTCGTAATGGACGGTCAAATCCTGGGTAAACCAGTTGATCGGCAAGAAGGGCTGTCGATGCTCCGGCTGCTCTCAGGGCGAACCCATAGCGTACTCACGGCCATTGCCGTCGCCGATGGTAATCACCTTCGACAATGCACTGTGGAAACCCGCGTCTGGTTTCGTATTCTGTCCGAGCAGGAGATGCTTGCCTACTGGAACACGGGGGAGCCGGCGGACAAGGCCGGCGGCTACGGCATTCAGGGGCTGGCAGCGGTATTCGTGGAACGAATCGAGGGAAGTTACAGTGCAGTGGTCGGGTTGCCCCTGATGGAAACGGCCAGACTGCTGAATGAATTTGGAGTGCCCTGCTGGCAAGCGCCCTGACATCGGATCCTGAAGACCGTATTCTGACGGTCTGACCTAAATGGAATAGCCCATGAGCGAAGAAATCCTGATCAATATCACGCCGATGGAAACCCGGGTCGCCCTGGTGGAAAATGGTGTTTTGCAAGAGGTGCATATCGAACGCACCCTGCGCCGGGGCATAGTTGGCAATATCTACAAGGGCAAGGTGGTGCGGGTGCTTCCCGGCATGCAGGCAGCTTTTGTCGACGTGGGGCTGGAGCGTGCGGCGTTTATTCACGCCTCGGAAATATCGGATCGGGAAGGGGCTTCGGTAGAGCCCATCAACGCGCTGGTTCATGAGGGCCAATCGCTGGTAGTGCAGGTGACCAAAGACCCGATTGGCACCAAAGGCGCGCGGCTTACCACCCATCTGTCTGTTCCGTCACGTTATCTGGTTTATATGCCGCGAACCCCCCATGTGGGCATTTCGCTGAAAATAGAAGAAGAGGGTGAGCGCGAGCGTCTCAAGCAGATCGTGGCGACCTGCGTGGCCGGCGAAGCGATCGACGAGCCAGGCGGCTTCATTCTCAGGACGGCTGCCGAAGCTGCAAGGGAAGAGGATATTTTGATCGATATCCGTTATGTCAGGCGTCTCTGGCAGCAGATTTCCCAGCAGATGAAGCAGACCGCGGCCCCGGCGGTCATCTATGAGGACTTGCCCCTCGCATTGAGGACCTTGCGTGACCTGGCCAATCCGCGTATTGAAAAAATCCGTATAGACTCCCGCGAAACGTTTCAGAAGGTCGAATTGTTCGTTCGCGAGCTTATGCCGGGAGTCGAGGACAAGCTGGAGCACTATCCCGGCGAGCGTCCCATTTTTGACCTCTATGGCGTCGAGGACGAGATTCAGAAGGCCATGGAGCGCAAGGTCATGCTCAAGTCCGGCGGCCATCTGGTGATCGATCAGACCGAGGCCATGACCACGATCGACGTCAACACGGGCGCCTTCGTCGGGCACCGCAACCTTGAAGAAACCATTTTCAAGACCAATCTCGAATCGGCCACAGCCATAGCCCGGCAGCTCAGGTTGCGTAATCTGGGCGGCATCATCATTATCGACTTCATCGATATGGAAGACGAAGAGCATCAGCGTCAGGTGTTGCGCACGCTGGAAAAACAGCTGGAACGCGACCACGCGAAAACCAATATTATCGGCATCACCGAGCTGGGTCTGGTGCAGATGACGCGCAAGCGTACCCGCGAAAGTCTTGAGCAGATTCTCTGCGAACCCTGCCCCTGCTGTTCCGGTCGGGGCATCCAGAAAACACCTGAAAGTGTCTGTTACGAGATTTTCCGCGAAATTCTCCGGGAAGCCCGGGCGTATCAGGCCGGAGCCTATATGGTATTGGCCTCCCAGTCGGTGATTGATCGGTTGCTGGACGAGGAGTCCGGTAACGTTGCCGATCTGGAAATTTTCATCGAGCGACCCATCAGGTTCCAGGTTGAAACCGTGTATACGCAGGAACAGTATGATGTGGTGCTGATGTAATGAATCGATAACGCCATGGTCAGAACAGCTTGGTTACGACGAGCGCTTGATATCCTCATACTGGGTCTGGTGACCTGGCTGCTGGTTGCGGCTGCGTATGTCACGCTGGGACGCCAATTCGTACCGGCAGTGGCCGACTATCAAGCCGAGCTGGTGGCCAAGGTCGAGGAGATTACCGGTCGAGCCATTGTGCTGGACAGCCTTGCGGGCGAGATGCAGGGCGCCATGCCGGTGTTTACCCTGCGTGGGTTGCAGGTGCATGCCGAGGCCGATCCGGATAGCCCGATACTCTTTGCCCTGGACCACGTGACTGCGCGGGTCGATGTCTTTGCCAGCCTGTGGCAGCGCCAACCGGTAATGGACGCTTTGCAGATCGAGGGCCTCGAGCTGGAGGTCATTGAGCAGGCTGACGGCCAATGGGTGCTGCAGGGACTAGGGACCCGCGAGAGGCTCGAAAGGTCCGCAGAGGAGATGCTCGACAGATTGCTCAGCCAGCGTCGAATAACACTTCTTGATACGCGTATTCTCATCAGACCTTTCGATTTGCCCGAGTGGGTTTTCAGCGAGGGCGACCTGACGCTGCTCAATGGTCAGGCCCGGCATCGCCTCGATGGTCAGCTCAGTTTGCCCAATGGCGAGCTTATGCGGGTGAAAGTGAACAGCTCGGGTGGCCGAGACCTAGCCGACATGTCCTATGAATTCTTCGCTGATCTGCCTTCTCTTGAATGGAGCAGATGGGTGCCCGCTCAATGGCTGGATCGCGCGCGGCTCAACCAGTTGGTGGGTGGCGGAAACTTCTGGGGAAAGTGGCATGACGGAGCCCTGCGGCAGTTGCAGGGTGACATCATCGTAAAGATGCTGGATGTACAGTCGGAGCGCCCTGTGGCACCCATCTCCGACCTGCGAGCCCGCTTCGATCTGGCGATGCAGGAGGGTGAACAGCGGTTACGGATGGACGAGCTGACGCTAAAGGTGGGCGAAGCAGTCTGGCCTGAGACTCGCTTGTCGGCAACCCGGAACGTGGAGAGCGGCGATTGGGACGTGCGGCTTGATCGTCTGCCCCTTGCGCCACTTGCTGCGTGGATACCCGGCCAGATCGCGCCCGACCGAATCGCCGAGGCGTTGACGACCATGGCCCCTGGAGGCTTGCTGCGGGGGGTGCATATCCGCGGAGCCTTTCCCTTCGTACCTGAGGAGGTCGAGGTCAAGGCAGCATTGGACAACGTCAGTATTCAGCCCTGGCAGGGTGTGCCGGGCATCAGCAGCATCAGTGGAACCCTGGCAGGCACCCCGGCCGCTGGCGAGTTGAAGGTCGATAGTGGCCAATGGGGCATGCATTTGCCGCGACTGTTCCCCCAGGCCTGGCGCTATGATCAACTGCTGGGCAAGATGAACTGGACCTGGTCCCAACAGGCGGGTCTGACCTTGAATGCGCCCGGCATGCTGGTGGCAGGGGAGGAGGGGCGCGCCGCTGTGGAACTGTCATTGGCCGTTCCGCGCCCGCCAGAGGTGCCCTCAATGCACCTGCGCGTTGCCCTGAGCGACAGTCAGGCGCATTTTCATCAGCGTTATCTTCCTACCCTGGCGCCAGCTTTCAGCCCCGCTCTGGCCGAGTGGTTTGAATCGGCGCAGATCACCGGTACCGTGCCCCTGGCTATTCTCAGTTACGACGGGCCTGTGAAAAAGGACCTCGACCCAGAGCAGCGCCAGTTGCAACTCTATGCTCAATTGTTGCAAGGCAGTCTGATCTTCCAGCCTGGCTGGCCAGCACTGCAAGAAGTGCAAGGCACCCTGCGCCTGCACAACAACTCCGTGCTGATAAATCAGGGCAGCGCCCGGCTGTGGAGCAGCGAGGCCCGGTCGGTCACTGTTGCGACAGACCGAGAGAATGCCGACGAGCCCTTGCGGCTGCTGATTGCCGGAAACGTGACAGGCCCTGTGGAGGATGCCCTACGCTTGATGCAGGACACGCCACTGGCAGATCTGACCGACCAGGCGGTGTCCGGCTGGACGGGAAGTGGCCAGCTTGACGGTGAGTTTGAGCTGGCAATATCGGTGCAGCAACAACCAGCGCGGTCTGACCCGGAACTCAGATTGGCCGGGCGAGCCGATGCTGCCGAGCTCTCCATCCCTCAATTCCAGGCGCCCATCACCGATCTCAGCGGCCATTTTGAGTACCTGCACGGCAAAGGCCTTACCAGTGACGAGCTGGAATTCAAGTTTCTGGGTGGCGATATCGCGGCCCAGATCGATGTCGTAGACGCAGCCCAAATCATTCAGATGAGCGGCAATCACACTGTGGAGTCCTTGCGCAGATGGCCCCTGCTGGAGGGTGTGCCACTGGATATGGCGTCGGGTCAAAGCGCCTGGCAGGCTGAAATTGCCATCGCACCGGGACGGCAGACCGTCGAACTCGAAACCGCGCTGACAGGCCTTGAACTGGATCTACCGCCGCCGTTCGCCAAGGAGGCTGGAACGTCATTGCCCAGCTCCCTGACTCTTGATCTGTCCGAGGGGTCGCAGCGCTGGGCCTTCTTGCTGGGCGAGGAAATTGATGGCGCCATTCTCGCTGCCAATGACCGGCTCAGGGGAGAGGTGCGCTTCCGACGGGGCGCTGCCGCGGTACCCGAGCGGGAGGGGTTGTTGCTTAGTGGTAGCTTCGAGGAAATCGACTGGGACGCCTGGCAACGCTGGATGGATGAACGGGTGGTTGGTCCGGATTCGGATGCGCAGCGCATTGCTCCGGAAGTAGCCTCTAATATCACCTTGCGCAAGGTGGACGTCGATATCCGTCGATTCCTCGGGTTCGGTCGCGAGCTTGAACAACTATCTGTCCGCGGCGAGCACGCTGACCAGGCGTGGACGGTGCATGTCGAGCAGGCCGATATTCTAGGCCGGGTTATCGTTCCCGAAGGGGACGCACCGGTGGTGGTTGACCTTGAACGGCTGCGACTGGAAAGAACCTCGGCTGGCCCTGAGGTCGATGCACTGGTCGAGCCGCTCGTCCCGGATGATCCCCTGGCTGACATCGATCCAGCCACTCTGCCCGCCGTCGACCTGGCCATTCGGAACCTGTTTTGGGGCGATGACCGTGTCGGCGCAACCAGTTTTCGTCTGCGTCCGATTAGCCAGGGGGTAGCGATTTCTGATATCGAGTTTGGATTGCGTGGTGGAATGACGCTCGCTGGGGCCCTTGAATGGGGCGGCGAAAACACCCATACGCGCTTCACCGGCAATCTGCAGGCGCAAGACATTGGCGAGGTGCTTACTGCGTGGGGTTACGCGCCAACGCTTACCAGCAGCCAGTTCGGCGCCGATGCCGTGCTTGAGTGGCCGGGCTCGCCAGCGTTCTTCGCGCTGAAACGCAGTTCCGGTGAGCTCCAGCTCGCAGCGGAGGACGGTGTGCTGCAAAGCGGCGAGGGCTCGGCAGATGCTCTGCGTGTTTTTGGCCTGCTGAACTTCAATGCCCTGACGCGCCGTTTGCGGCTGGATTTTTCCGATCTGTTTGGCAAGGGAACTACTTACGATACCCTGCGCGGGGACCTTCGCTTTACCGACGGCGTCATGCGGACTCGCGAGCCGCTGGTCATGGACGGGCCAAGCGCCAAAATTCAACTCGACGGTACGGTCAATCTGCCGCAGAGCAGTATCGATCTGGGCATGCTCGTTACGTTGCCCCTGACCAACAACCTGCCCCTGGCTGCCGTCATCGTCGGTGCGCCTTATGTGGGCGGCGCTCTGTTTATCGTCGATAAGCTTTTGGGGGACCGGATGGCTCGGTTTGCGTCGGTCAAATACAAGGTCAGCGGCGACTGGCAGCAGCCGACCGTCGAATTCGACCGGGCCTTCGATAACAAAGCAGCGCTGGAGGAATAGCTCGATGAACAAGATCGCCGCCATCCAGATGATCAGCGGACCTGAAGTAAAAGCGAACCTGAAGCAGGCAGCAGCGCTCATCGCCGAAGCCGCAGATAAAGGCGCGAAGCTGGTACTGTTGCCAGAGTGCTTTGCCGTTTTCGGCAATCCTTCGCTGCGGCAGACAGGTGCAGAAGAGTATTCCGGATGCGGCCCAATTCGGCAGTTTCTGATCGAGCAGGCGACCCGGCATGGCATCTGGATAATCGGCGGCAGCATCCCGCTTCCGTCCACAGAGGGCGGCAAGCCTATGGCCTCCTGCCTGGTGGTTGACGACCAGGGCCAGGAAGTTGCCCGCTACGACAAGCTGCATCTGTTTGATGTTGAGGTCGCCGATGGCACTCGCAGTTACCGGGAATCCCGGGACTATGGCTACGGTGACCGTTTTGTCTGTCTGGATACGCCAGTCGGCAGGGTAGGTCTGAGCATCTGTTATGATCTGCGCTTTGCCGAGTTATATGGCGCGCTGCGTCGTGCCGGTGCCGAGTTGATCGTGGTGCCCTCAGCCTTTACGGCGGTTACCGGCGCCGCTCACTGGGAAGTGTTGTTGCGGGCACGGGCCATCGAAACCCAGTGTTACATACTGGCCGCCAATCAGGGTGGGACACACCCCGGTGGCCGTGAGACCTTTGGTCACAGCTGTGTGATAGATCCCTGGGGCGATATCATGGCGTCGTTGCCCGCAGGGGAAGGGGTCGTCTGCCAGGCAATCGATCTTGAACACCTGAAGAATATTCGCGCACGTATGCCGGTCGAAGGGCATCGTCGTTTTGCGACCTGTGACAATGTTGTCGTGGCCGCCGAGGAGTCAGAAAAGAATGAGTAACTTGCTAGCCAACGTTGAAAGCCGCTTGCTGATGCCCGCCGACCTGGACCCGGATCGTATTGCCGGCGTCCTAGGACTACTGGTCTCAGCCCCCGGAGTTGACGCCGCTGACCTGTATTTCCAGCACCAGATCAGCGAATCCTGGGTGCTTGAGGACGGCATCGTAAAAGATGGTAGCTTCAATGTTGACCAGGGCGTAGGCGTCCGGGCGCAATCCAGTGAAAAAACCGGTTTCGCCTACAGTAACGACATTCGTTTGCCGGCCCTGAGTCAGGCGGTAGGCGCGGCGCGGTCCATCGCCCGGGCGGGGCAGAGCGGCAGTGTGCAGGCCTGGAAGCGGGGCAGCAACGAGGCGCTCTATTCGGCAGAAAACCCGCTGGACGTCATTCCGCAGGCAGACAAGGCTGCTTTCCTGCAGCGGCTCGACGCCTACACGCGCAGCCTGGATTCGCGTATCACGCAGGTCACGGTCAGTTTGGGCGGGGTTCACGATACGATTCTGGTCGCCTCCAGCGACGGCACCTGGGCTGGCGACATCCGGCCACTGGTGCGCCTCAATATCAGCGTCATCATTGAGCATAACGGCCGCCGCGAGCGGGGTAGCTTCGGCGGCGGCGGTCGCACCGATTATCTGTTCTTTGAAGCCGAAGAACGCGCCATGGGTTACGCCCGCGAAGCTGTTCGACAGGCGACGGTGAATCTGGACGCTATCCCGGCTCCGGCGGGCAGCATGCCCGTGGTCATGGGCCCCGGCTGGTCCGGTGTACTGCTCCATGAAGCTGTCGGACACGGGCTTGAAGGTGATTTCAACCGTAAAGGCAGCTCGGCCTATAGCGGCCGAGTGGGCGAAAAGGTGGCGTCAAACCTGTGCACCATCGTGGATGACGGAACGCTGCCCGGCCGTAGAGGTTCCCTGAGCGTCGATGACGAGGGCAATCGGACCCAGTGCACCACGCTGATCGAAAACGGCATCCTCAAAGGTTATATCCAGGACAAGCTCAATGCGCGTCTCATGGGAGTGGCCGCGACCGGCAATGGCCGTCGTGAGTCCTACGCTCATCTGCCCATGCCACGCATGACCAACACCTACATGCTGGCCGGTGAAAGTGACCCCGAAGAGATCGTCGCGTCGGTAAAAAAGGGGATTTATTGCGCCAATCTGGGTGGCGGGCAGGTCGACATAACCAGCGGCAAGTTCGTGTTTTCAACCAGTGAAGCCTACCTGATCGAGAACGGCCGCATTACCGCGCCGGTGAAGGGCGCTACCCTGATCGGCAACGGCCCGGAGATCATGAATCGCGTGTCCATGGTCGGCCGTGATCTGCAGCTGGATAGCGGCGTCGGTACTTGTGGAAAGGACGGCCAGTCCCTGCCAGTGGGGGTAGGGCAGCCTACGCTGAAGATTGATCAGATCACCGTGGGCGGCACCGGCTGATCGAGCCGCCGATATCGTTGACGATCATCAGTTGTTCGCTTCGAAGCGCCCAGCCAACCGGTTCTTGCGTACCTGATCCACCGGAAACACCCTCCCGCTCATGGCGATATAGACCCCATGGCCCAAGGTGTTCAGCGCGCCGATTGCCAGCCCCAGATTGAACAGCGCATCCGAGTCGCGAAAGCGCGCTGGCTGCATGGCGCCGGTCAGCACTATGACCTTTCCGTCGATATCTGCCAGACCTGCGCCGGTAACGGTCATGGTGTCGGTGCCGTGGGTTAGCAGGATGTGTTCATGCGGACAGGCGCTCACTTTGGCGTGAATCAGGTCGCGGTCGGTGTCATCCAGGTCCAGGCTATCCTTCTTGACCAGCGATTCCACGGCAAATTCGAAGCCCATCCGCGCCTGGGAAAGCAGTTCTCCCGCAATCGGTTCACCGATCTGGTATTCACTTAGGGCATCGAAATACACCTTGTCGATAGTGCCGCCGGTGCTGAAAATCTGTATAAACATGGCTGTCTCCCGCAGGTAATGATCGCCAGTATGCTCTCGGATTTGCCACAAAGCAGCCCTGCCTCTCCTGCAAAGCCTTGGTGGGTTTACATGGTACGTGCCGAAAACGGTCATCTGTACACGGGTATCAGCACCGACCCGTTGCGTCGCTTTCAGCAGCATGTAAAAGGCAAAGGTGCGCGATTCTTCAACCGCAGCCCGGCAATAGCGCTGGTCTGGCACGAGGCGTGTCAGAATCATTCAGACGCGCTGCGACGAGAGCATGCGATAAAAGCGTTGGGCAAGGCGGCCAAGGAGCGACTGATCAGTCAGTTCAATGACGCAGTATCAATCGGTAAAGGTGACTGTGCAGCAGTGCCATCAAGGGCTAAGCTGGACGGATACTTAACGGAGATCGACGATGACTGACTTGATTCTGCACCACTATCCCCAATCACCCTTTGCTGAAAAAGCCCGCCTGATGCTGGGCTTCAAAGGCTTGTCCTGGCATTCCGTGATGATCCCGGCGGTGATGCCAAAACCTGATCTGACCGCGTTGACAGGCGGTTACCGGCGTACCCCGGTGTTGCAGATCGGTGCAGATATCTATTGTGACACCGCTCTGATGGCACGCCGACTGGAGCGCGAGAAGGCTACGCCTGCGCTGTTCCCCGAGGGGCGCGAAGCGGTTGCGGCATCTCTGGCCCAGTTCGCCGATCAGGTTCTGTTTCAACATGGCGTGGCAATCAATTTCCAGCCCAAGGGGCTCGCATCACGATTCGCCGGCATGCCGGAAGCGGTGGTGAAGGGATTTATTGCTGATCGCCAAGCGCTTTTTTCCGGTGGTGCGGCAAGCCGTCTGGATACCAGCGTAGCGCTGTCCCAGTGGCCGGCGCTGATGGGGCGTCTGGAAACGCAGTTGCAGCGTAACGGTGAGTTTTTGCTGGGTGATCAGCCAAGTATTGCTGATCTTGCGCATTACCACCCGCTGTGGTTCGTAGCGAGCAACAAGGCAGTCGCGGACGCGCTGGATAATTATCCGGCTATCAAGGCCTGGATGGGTCGAATAACGGATCTTGGTCACGGTTCATCTACCGCCATGGAGCCTGCAGAGGCTATACGGATAGCCCGCGAAGCGACACCCGAAGCGATGGTGAAAGCCAGTTTCAAAAGCCCTGGCGGCCTGACCTCCGGGCAGGCAGTGACCGTGAGCGCCGTGGACTATGGCACAGAGGCGGTGGCCGGTACGCTGGTGAGTGAAGATAGCGAAGAGCTGGTCATTGCGCGGGAGGACGAGCGCGCCGGACTGGTGCATGTCCATTTCCCCCGCTTCGGATTCAAGATCGAAGCAGTGTAATAATCGCGTCGAGTCCAGGCCGGGCATTCTGCATGCCGGCCTGGATCCCGCTTTCTACCCATACCGCCGCTTGTAATTCTGCCCTGAGGTATTACCATCTGCCACAGCCTGGTGGCGTTGGGTTGCAGGCTTCCAGCACTGCTGCCTGCTTTCGCTTATGCATTTCCTGCAGGTTACGTGAAGTACCGCATCTGCAGCCTCTGGCTGTGCGGCATCGAAAACGAGGAACATGGGCTTGATGATTGGCAACCTGCATGGGTTGGTTGGATTACTGTTGATCAGCGGCATGTTTCTGGTGCCCTCCGTTTCAGGCAGAACCCTTCCAGCGTCAGATGGAAAACGGGTCGATGCCCAGAAAGTCTGCGTCGGGCCATTGTCAGGGTTTGCCGACCGGGTGGCTGACACCCGCGCCCTGGACGAAAGTCTCAAGGCTTCATTCATCGATATTGTTTCAGCCTGCAAGTCGGTATATCTGGCTGAGTTGGCCGCAATTGAAGACGATTTCTCACGGTTGCCGCAACAGTCGCACTGTCGCGAGTTAAGCGGCGAGTTTCGTCAGACGCTGGAGAATTTGAACCAGCTGCAAGAGGCTGCCCACCAGTTGCCCATCGAGACGGAGCGCGAAAAAAAATCTGCGCTCTCCTTTTTCAGCATGGCAGGCCCTGGCTTGACCAGAGCAGTCAACGATCTGTTTTTGCTTCGCTACGGCATCTGCCGCGAAGAAGCCGCTACCTTGGTCGGCATCGAACAGGCTCAATACGGTTATAGTGTGCCCTGACCAGTCAGTTCCTCATTCGGGGGTGTTGTGGATCCAATTATCACTGTAAGCAATCTGAACAAAACCTACGCATCCGGATTTCAAGCGCTCAAAAGCATTGATCTAACCATCCAGCGCGGGGAAATATTCGCTCTGCTTGGCCCTAACGGCGCAGGCAAGACGACCTTGATAAGCATCATCTGTGGCATCGTCAATGCCACCCAGGGCCAGGTTACGGTTGATGGTTACGATATCATTCGTGATTATCGAGCAGCCCGGAAAACCATCGGCCTGGTGCCCCAGGAACTGACCAATAACATGTTCGATACCATCTGGGCGACCATGAAGCTCAGCCGGGGCCTATTCGGCAAACCGCAGGATGACGCTCACCTGGAAAAGGTGCTGCGCGAGCTTTCACTCTGGGACAAGCGTAATGAAAAGATCATGACGTTGTCCGGCGGCATGAAGCGCCGCGTGTTGATTGCCAAGGCGCTATCCCACGAGCCCGACGTGCTGTTTCTCGATGAGCCGACAGCGGGAGTTGACGTGGAATTGCGTCGCGATATGTGGGAAATGGTCAGGAAGCTTCGCGCCAGTGGCGTCACCATCATCCTTACGACCCATTACATCGAGGAGGCGGAAGAGATGGCTGATCGGATTGGAGTGATCAGCCGGGGTGAAATAATTCTGGTAGACGACAAGGCCGCACTGATGCGCAAGCTGGGTACCAAACAATTGAGCGTTCATCTACAGCATCAGCTGGAAGCCGTCCCGCCAAGTCTTGCTTATTTGCCCCTCGCGCTGAGCGACGACGGTTTTGCGCTCATTTATACCTACGATGCGCTCAAAGAGCAGAACGGTATTGCCGATCTGCTGCGAATACTGGTTCAGGAAAATATCGAATTCAAAGACCTGCATTCCAGCCAGAGTTCTCTGGAGGACATCTTCGTGGATCTGGTGAATACCAGCGCGCGGCCATCCACTGCGGTGACTGGAACCGCCGCCGCAGTGGAGAGCACGCTATGAACCTCTACGGTGTAAAAGCGATCTATCTGTTTGAGTTGTCCCGCCTCAGGCGCACCCTGCTGCAGAGCATCGCCTCTCCAGTCATTTCCACGTCACTTTATTTCGTCGTGTTCGGTGCTGCCATCGGTTCGCGTATGACCGAGATCGATGGTGTCAGCTACGGGGCCTTTATCATTCCTGGCCTTATCATGCTGATGCTGCTCAACGAAAGCATTTCCAATGCGTCGTTTGGGATCTACATGCCACGGTTCACGGGAACCATCTATGAAGTCCTTTCAGCCCCGGTTTCGCCCGCGGAAATCGTCATTGGGTATGTTGGCGCGGCTGCGACCAAATCGGTAATTCTCGGCCTGCTGATTCTGCTAACCGCGCGCCTGTTCGTGGTCTACGACATTGCGCACCCGGTCTGGATGCTGGCGTTTCTCACCCTGACTGCCGTGACCTTCAGCCTGTTCGGCTTCATCATCGGCGTATGGGCTGATGGCTTTGAAAAGCTCCAGATCATTCCAATGATGATCGTCACGCCACTGGCTTTTTTGGGGGGCAGCTTCTACTCCATCAACATGCTCCCGCCAGTCTGGCAAACGGTAACGTTGTTCAATCCCGTGGTTTATCTGATAAGCGGCTTCCGCTGGAGTTTTTACGGGGTAGCGGACGTGCATATAGGGATCAGCCTGGCGATGACTCTGGTCTTTCTGGCGGTCTGCCTTGCCATCGTCTGGTGGATTTTCAGGACGGGCTACAAACTCAAGGACTGATCGCTCGTCGCCAAGATTGCCCAACTATTGAACGGCAGGCCAAACCCCCGGTCTGTTTTACTGAAATGCTCGTTTTAGAGCGTCAGCCATAGTGGGGCAGTTATGAGACAGGTGGATCATGCACTTTCGTGACCGTGCAGCAGCAGGACAGGAGCTAGCGCAGGCTCTTTCAGAGTTTGCCGGGCGACGGGATGTTGTGCTGATGGCCCTGCCGCGTGGCGGTGTTCCAGTGGCTGCTGAAGTGGCGCGCGCCCTGGCCCTGCGGCTGGACGTGATCCCAGTGCGCAAGCTAGGCGTACCCGGCCATGAAGAGTGTGCCATGGGGGCCATTGCCCAAGGTGACCTGTATTTTCTCGATCAGCAGGTCGTGTCCGAGCAGGAGTTGACCGAAACGCAGGTGGACCACGTTATGGCTCAGGAGCAGGCCGAACTGCAACGCCGCTGTCGCCTTTACCGGTCACAGCGCTCCATACCTGACCTCAGCCGACATACCGTCGTCGTCATAGATGATGGGCTTGCCACCGGCACCACAATGCGGGTCGCCGTAGCGGCCCTCGAGCAGGCTCACTCCCACGAGATAGTTGTCGCAGTACCTGTGGGCGAAACGGAGACCTGTCGCGAAATCGAAACTATCGTGGGACGGTTAATATGTCCCCATCAGCTGTCGCCGTTTTACAGCGTTGGGAGTTGGTACGATGATTTCTCACAGGTGACCGACGCCGAAGTGGTGAAAATGCTGCACCGTTAACGGCGAAAAGGGGCTTCCCATGGTTGCCGAGCTCTTTAATATCCGGCTACGGGAAAAGAGTCTGCCAGGCTTCTGCATAGCTGACGCGGAGAAGGTACATTCATGAGCGACACAGACGAACGCATTATTCAGGCGATCAACGATTGCGCCATTCCGTTGCAGGGCGACTCCACCGATTACGACCGGATTGTCGAGGCGTCTCGTGGCAAGAGCTTTGTATTGATTGGCGAGGCCTCCCACGGCACCGAGGATTTCTATAGGCACCGTGCGCTGATCACTCGGCGACTGATCGAGGAGCATGGCTTTGCGGCGGTGGCGGTGGAAGCCGACTGGCCGGATGCCTATGCCATCAACCATCACGTCTGGGCCTCTGACCCGGCTGTTTCTCACGAAACGGTGTTTGAAGTATTTGAACGCTTTCCCACCTGGATGTGGGCGAACACCGAAGTGCTCGATTTTGTCCGCTGGCTTGCTTCCTTCAATCAGTCCAAGAGCAGATCAGAGACAGGAGAGCGACCGGTCGGGTTTTATGGCCTGGATCTCTACAGCATGGCCAGCTCTGCCCATGCGGTTATAGGTTATCTGGAACGGCATGATCCGCCTGCAGCGCGGCGAGCTCGCGAGCGGTACGCCTGTCTCGATCAATTTATGGAAGATCCCGCGCGTTATGGCCAGGCGGTGGAGTTTGGCCTCAGCGAATCCTGTGAACAGGCAATTACTGAACAACTGATGGACCTGCAAGGCAAAGCGTTGCAACGCCTTACCGGCCTGGGTCTCGTAGAGGACGAGCAGCGCTTCTGCGTCGAGCAGAACGCCAGGCTGGTAAGCAATGCCGAAAAGTACTACAGAGCCATGTTTCGCGGACGGCCAAGCTCCTGGAACCTACGTGACAGCCACATGTTCCAGACGCTCGAAGCGCTGCGTGAACACCTCAACCATCAGTTGGGACGCGAAGCTGGCATTGTGGTCTGGGCTCACAATTCACATATCGGTAACGCAGCTGCTACGGAAATGGGTCGCTGGGGAGAGCACAATATTGGTCAGCTGGCTCGGGAGAGCTATGGGGATAAGGCTCTGCTAGTAGGATTTTCGACCGCTGAGGGTGAAGTGACAGCGGCCTCGGACTGGGATGCGCCTGCTGAACGGAAACGCGTCCGCAAACCCTTGGCGGGGAGTTACGAAAGCCTGTTTCAGCGAGCCAGGTGCAACCGGTTCATGCTGGATCTGCGCGAGCAGAATGAAGCTGCCAGGTTGCTCGCAGAGCCCAGGCTGCAACGGGCAATTGGCGTCATTTATCGTCCGGAAACCGAGCGTCAGAGCCACTATTTTCAAAGTCGGCTACCCGAGCAGTACGATTTCATGATTCACCTGGACGAAACCCGTGCACTGGTGCCGCTGCATGATGAGGCGAACCCTGCGCACAATGAACCTGATAACACCTACCCTAGCGGGATGTGATTCCGGTGCCGGGGGTCAGCGCCCTTTCTTTTTCAGCTGTTGCACCAGGCCTTTGGGTGGATGTTTGATGACCAGCGCGTCTTCGCTTTCGTCATACTCCACCCGCTCCCCGAAGAGGTGGGCTTCAAAGCTGATCGACAAACCGTCGGCCTTGCCATAGAAACGCATGAAATTGTTCAAGGTGCGTTTATCCGGCGGGATTTCGGCGTTCAGACCGTAGTCCTTGTTGCGGATGTAATCGTAGAAGGCGCGTGGTTGCTCTTCATCCAATACGCCGGAAAGCTCTTCCAATGCGACTTGCTCACCCTGACGCGCCTGACCGGTGACGTAACCGCTCATGGCCTTGGTCTTGTCCTTGCGGCTCTGCGCATCCATGTCAGGTTCGCCAACATAGTCGCTGAACGCCTGTAATAGCGTGCTGGTTTCCTCTTCGGGGTTGGCGCCTTCAACGCAGCCGATGAAATCGCGGAAATAATCCGATACCCGCTTGCCGCTACGGCCGCGAATGAACGAGATGTACTGCTTGGAGGTGGTGTTCTGTTTCCATTCGGTCAGATTGATGCGCGCAGCCATGTTCAGGCTGGACAAATCCAGGTGCCGAGCGGCGGCAACGTTGAGATCGTCAGTGACGGTCACGCCTTCAGTGTGATGCAGCAGGGCAATGACCAGGAAAGCAGTCATGCCCTGACGGTAGCGGATGAATAATACATGGCCACCCAGGGCCAGGTTGGAGCCCTCCATCAAGGTCTTCAGATGTTCTGTGGCCTTGGTCGAAAACTGCGGAAAGTCCAGTTCCTGATCAATCAGCAGCTGCAGCCAGCCGCTAAACGGGTAGGCACCGCTTTCTTCATGAAAGTAACCCCAGGCCTTGTTCGGTTTGCTGTTGTATGCCTCGATCAACCCGGCCAACAGCTGTTCCAGCGCCTCGGAGCTGCTCAGTTCTGCGTCACGAAGGGTCAGGCTGGCGGGCTGGCCGTCTGGCTTCTTGTGGATCTGGTGAACGATGCTGTTGTCGATGGGCATGTGGTTGGGTCCGCGATTACTGTGTCTGGGGCGCAGACATTGGCGCGGGGCTCGCGCCAATGCAGGCTGGGTTAGAGATTTAAGGGATACTCGCCTTGGCTACAAGTTGGCTATATGCGCGCGTTGTACGCTGAGCTGAGACAGCGCCTGCTCAGCCTCGGCCATCTTGCCACGCTCTTTGTCGATAACCGCCGCTGGCGCCTTGTCGACGAAACCGGCATTGCTCAGCTTGCCATTGATACGCTTGACCTCGCCCTCAAGACGCACAATCTCCTTGTCGAGACGCGCCAGCTCGGCGGCTTTGTCGATCAAACCAGCCATCGGCACCAGGACTTCCAGCTCGCCCACCAGCGCGGTGGCGGAAAGCGGCGCTTCAGCGCCTTCGTCCAATACGGTGATGGACGAGAGCTTGGCCAGCTTGCGCAGGAAGGCGTCATTTTCGTTCAGCCGTCGCTGGTCTTCAGTGCTGACCTTGCGCAGCAGCAGCTCGAGTTCTTTGCCAGGACCGATGTTCATCTCCGCACGAATATTACGTACGCCGACAATCAGGCCCTTGAGCCATTCGATATCCGCTTCGGCGATGTCATCGACTCGGCTGTCATCGGCGGCCGGCCATGGCTGCAGCATGATTGTCGGGCCGCTTTTGCCTGCCAGCGGGGCGACTTTCTGCCAGATTTCTTCGGTGATGAAGGGCATGAACGGATGCGACAGGCGCAGTGCGGTTTCCAGAACCCGAACCAGGGTGCGACGTGTGCCGCGCTGACGTTCGGCTGGGGCGTTGTCGTCCCACAGCACTGGCTTGGACAGCTCCAGGTACCAGTCGCAATACTGGTTCCAGATGAATTCGTAAAGCGCCTGGGCAGCCAGGTCGAAACGGAATTGCTCGAGCTGGCGAGTCACCTCGGCTTCGGTGCGCTGCAGCTGGGAGATGATCCAGCGGTCAGCCAGTGTCAACTCCACCGGGGCGCCGGCCGCCGGAGCGCCGGCCGCCGATTCGCCATCAGCGCCGTTATCCTTGCCCTCGCATTGCATCATCACATAGCGGGCGGCATTCCAGATCTTGTTGCAGAAATTGCGGTAGCCCTCCACTCGGCCCATGTCGAATTTGATATCGCGACCAGTTGAAGCGAGCGAGCAATTGGTGAAGCGTAGCGCGTCGGTGCCATAGGGCGCGATACCGTCGGGAAATTCCACGCGGGTCTGTTTCTCGATCTTGGCGGCCAGCTTGGGCTGCATCATCCCGCTGGTGCGCTTGGTTACCAGCGATTCCAGATCGATGCCATCGATAATATCCAGGGGGTCCAGCACGTTGCCCTTGGACTTGGACATCTTCTGGCCCTGACTGTCGCGAACCAGCCCATGGACGTAAACGGTCTTGAACGGTATTTGCGCCGTGCCGTCATCGTTCTTCATCAGATGCATGGTCAGCATGATCATGCGGGCGACCCAGAAGAAGATGATGTCGAAGCCAGTGACCAGTACGTCAGTCGGATGGAAGGTTTTCAGCGCGTCGGTCTGCTCAGGCCAGCCGAGCGTCGAGAAAGTCCAGAGACCCGAGCTGAACCAGGTGTCCAGTACGTCTTCATCCTGACGCAGGTTGGCATCGCCGAGGTTGTGCTTGGCGCGCACTTCTGCCTCATCGCGACCAACGTAGACGTTGCCGGCGTCGTCGTACCAGGCCGGGATGCGATGGCCCCACCAGAGCTGCCGGCTGATGCACCAGTCCTGAATATCGCGCATCCAGCTGAAATACATGTTTTCGTACTGCTTGGGCACGAACTGGATGTCGCCATTTTCCACCGCTGCAATCGCCGGTTCCGCCAGCGGCTTGGTGGACACATACCACTGGTCGGTCAGCCAGGGTTCGATGATCACGCCAGAGCGGTCACCCTTGGGCACCTTGAGCGCGTGGGGCTCGATTTTTTCCAGCAGACCTGCCGCGTCAAAGTCTTCGACGATCTTTTTGCGCGCCTCGAAGCGGTCCAGTCCGGCGTAAGCGGCGGGCAGGGTGGCATCAACTGAGCTGTTGACGCTGCCATCGATGTTGAAGACCTGGGCGCTGGTCAGGATAGCTGCGTTCTTGTCGAGAATATTGATCAAGGGCATGGCGTGGCGCTTGCCGACTTCGTAGTCATTGAAATCATGCGCCGGGGTGATCTTCACACAACCGGTACCGAATTCGGGATCGCAATAGTCATCCGCGACGATGGGTATTCGCCGGTTCACTAGCGGTAGCTCGATGAACTTGCCAATCAGTGCCTGATAACGTTCGTCCTGGGGATTCACCGCCACGGCGGTATCGCCGAGCATGGTTTCCGGGCGGGTAGTGGCAACGATCAGATAGTTCTGGCCGTCGGCGGTAACAGCCCCATCAGCCAGCGGGTAACGCAGGTTCCACAGCGAGCCTTGCTCGTCGTGGTTCTCCACTTCCAGGTCGGAAATAGCTGTGTGCAGTGTAGGGTCCCAATTGACCAGGCGCTTGCCCCGGTAGATCAGGCCGTCTTCATGCAGGCGTACGAAGGCTTCCTTGACCGCTTCGGACAGACCCGGATCCATGGTGAAGCGCTCACGGCTCCAGTCTACGGAGCTGCCCAGGCGGCGAATCTGCCGGGTGATATTACCGCCGGACTCTTCCTTCCATTCCCAGACCTTTTCCAGAAACTTGTCGCGACCCAGATCATGGCGGGATTGGCCTTGGGCGGCTAGCTGGCGCTCAACCACCATCTGCGTGGCAATACCCGCATGATCAGTGCCTGGCTGCCATAGCGTGTTGCGGCCCTGCATGCGACGAAAGCGAATCAGCGCGTCCATGATCGAATTGTTGAAGCCGTGGCCCATGTGCAGGCTACCGGTCACGTTGGGTGGCGGCAGTGCGATGGTGTATGACTCGCCTGAGCCCTGGGGGGCGAAATAGTTATTCTGCTCCCAGGTCTGATACCAGGAAGATTCGATGGCGTGAGGCTGGTAAGTCTTATCCATGGGCGTTCTGGGTGTCCGGGTTGTCGATGGGCGATTCGGCTGGCGAAAAAACGCCCATTATAGCGGCCCGGATCGGCAGCGTCCCGGCCAGGGCAGGTTATTTCAGTTGTTGGCGCACTATCTCTTCGAGTTTGCCGCGCAGGCGATTGCGCAATTCGGCTTCGATGGCGGGAATCATGTCGTCTATGACGTCCTGCAATACCAGTTGGACCTCGGCCTGCAATCTGGCCTCGAGGCGTACCTCACGGGCACCGGTGTGCACGCTGTCACGCGGCGGCGGTATGTGTCCTGCCATCAGGCGGTCCAGTTGCAGGCGTTCCTCGGCCAGCCGGGCGAGGGAATCATAGGGCAGGAAGGGGTTATGGGGGCGGTCTGGGGTAGGCGGAGCGAGCTCGGGGGCAGCTGCCGGCGCTTCGGCCATGGGAAGCTGCTCGGAAATGACATCCTGAAGAAGCGGGATATCCGCATGCGGGAGCGGTCGTTCCACGCTGGCGGTAGCGTCCGGCTGCTCGTCAAGCAGGATACGGATAGACTCAAGATCCTTCAGCAGGCGTGAGGGTTCAGACGGATCGTGGGTCATGGTTCATCCCGCCGTGCGGATCTGATGAGAATTCAAAGGATAGCCCCGTTCCCGGTAGAAGCGAAAGCGTTCACGCGCCGGCACACGAACAATATCATCCTCCACGACGATTTCGGCCAGTCGACTGAAACGGCTGAAGAAGGTCGGCGTCTCGTTCGCGAGATTGATCAGCAGGTCGTGATGGGGCGCCGGATCGATTCCAGCGCCGCATACCACGGCTTCTTCCGGGCGGTCGGCATGCAGGGCATGGGGCAGAAAGCTGTCGGCCTTGAACGACCATAGTAACCGGTCGAGATCCTCTGCCTGGCCTGCGTCGCTGCAATGCAGGTACACCCGGTGACCTTTGGCCCAGGCCTTATGCGCCAGACGGCACGCATAATCCAGCCGGGTATTCAGCTGGTCACTGGTTAGCAGATAGAAGTCGACGCGGGTCATATCAGGCGCTGACTCTGTCGAGTAGATACTGGGTCAGTAGCGGTACAGGCCGGCCCGTTGCACCCTTTTCCTTGCCGCCGCTGGTCCACGCTGTGCCGGCTATATCCAGGTGCGCCCAGGGGTAGCTCTTGGTAAAGCGTGACAGGAAGCAGGCCGCGGTAATGGTGCCCGCTTTGGGACCGCCGATATTGGCGATGTCGGCGAAGGGGCTGTCGAGCTGCTCCTGGTATTCATCGAACAGCGGCAGTTGCCAGGCGCGGTCGTCGGCCTTGGTCCCGGCGGCGAGCAGCTGTTGGATCAGCTCGTCATTATTGCCGAGCAACCCCGTGGTATGGGCGCCCAGCGCCACGACGCAGGCGCCGGTCAGGGTGGCGATATCCACAACGCTGGCGGGGTTGAAGCGCTCCGCGTAGCTCAGCGCGTCACATAGCACCAGGCGACCTTCTGCATCGGTGTTGAGAATTTCGATGGTCTGGCCAGACATGCTGGTGACGATATCTCCGGGCTTGGTCGCGGTGCCGCTGGGCATATTTTCAGCCGCGGCGATCAGGCACACCAGATTGATGGGGAGTTGCATGGTCACCACTGCCTTGATTACGCCGAATACACTGGCCGCGCCACACATGTCGTATTTCATCTCATCCATACCGCCACCAGGCTTGAGACTTATGCCGCCGGTGTCAAAGGTAATGCCCTTGCCCACCAGCACGTGCGGTTTATCCTTGCCTTTGCCGCCCTGGTAACTGAAGCGGATAAGCTTGGCCGGTTCAGCGCTGCCCGCACTGACCGATAACAGCGAGCCCATGCCCAGGGCCTTCATGTCTTTTTCCTCCAGCACCTCCACCTCCAGCTCTTTGTGCTGTTTGGCCAGCGCCTTGGCTTCCTTGGCCAGATAGGTAGGGGTGCAGACGTTGCCCGGAAGGTTACCTAGCGTGCGCGTCAGAGCGGTCCCGTCGCTAATTGCCTGGCCTTGCGCGATCCCGCGTGTTAGCTGATCGGCATCGGCCTTCTCGGGCGTCCACAGCAAGCATTTTCTGACGCGCGGCGAGGGCGCCTTCTTGCTCTTGAACTGGTCGAACTGGTATAGATTCTCGCGCACGGTTTCGACCAGAAGCCGGGTGCGGCTATAAACATCGCGTCCCTTCACCGGTAGCGCAGCCAGGGTCAGCAGTGCGTCTGTTGCACCCCCATCCTTCAGAACCGCGGTGACCTTCTGAACCACTTTACGGAACTGGCGGTCCCCCAGGTCTTCGTCTTTGCCGCTGCCGATCAGCAATACGCGCTGAGCGGTAATGCCTGGGAGGCCGAAGAGCATGAGGGTCTGTCCGGCTTTGCCACTTATGTCACCGTGCTTTACGGCGGCGCTGATCTGGCCACTACAAGCCTTGTCCAGAATGGCAGCGGGGCCATCCAGGGGGCGTGCTTCGCTGACCGCTACCACCAGGCAGCCTGTTTTAATCGTTTCCAATGCGCCGTGCTTGACGTTGAACTCCATGGTGCTCCCCAAGACAAATCGTGTGGATTGACTGATAATGCAGCCCTTGGCCGGCTGTCCTAACCTGCCGGACTGTTTGCAACCAGATGTGCTTTCCCTGCATTCTGGCCTATTCCCGTGTGCCCATAAAGCCCTGGAGCCAAGGAAGTTACTGTGATTGTTTTTCGTTATTTAAGTCGCGAGGTGCTGATGACCCTCACCGCAGTCAGCGGTGTGCTGTTGCTGATCATCATGAGCGGTCGCTTTATCAAATATCTCGCGCAGGCGGCGGCCGGACAATTGGATCCGGGCGTACTTTTTCTGATCATGGGCTACCGACTGCCAGGCTTCATGGTGCTGATCCTGCCTTTGGGCATGTTTCTCGGTATTCTGCTGGCGTATGGGAGGCTCCATCTGGAAAGTGAGATGACCGTGCTCTCGGCCACCGGTATAAGCGATCGCAAGATTCTCGCCTATACCCAGGGGCCTGCGCTGCTGGTGGCAGTGGCCGTGGCCTGGCTGAGCCTCTGGGTAGCGCCCGCAGGTGTGGTCAAGACGCAACAGCTGTTTAATCAGCAGGATGCCATGACTGAATTCGATACGCTGGCGGCGGGCCGGTTCCAGTCTATCGGTCGGGAGGCACAGCGGGTTACCTATGCCGGGGGGTTATCGGCTGACCGAACCGAGTTGCAGCAGGTGTTCATTGCCGAGCGGGTAGGGTCTGGAGACGATTCAAGTATTGGTGTGCTAATCGCTGAAAGCGGTCGGCAGCAAACCAATCCGGACGGTAGTCGCTATCTGGTTCTGGATGAGGGTTACCGCTACGACGGCAAGCCGGGCACAGCTGATTTCCGCACTATCCAGTACGATACCTATGGTGTTTTGCTACCCCAGCCGGAAGTCGTCACCGAAATAACGGATCGCGAAGCCATCCCGACCCGGCTGCTTGTCGGCGAACCGGATTTGCTTACTCGCGCTGAGTTGCAGTGGCGGATTGCGCTGCCGCTGCTGGTGCCGATAGTTGCTTTTTTCGCCGTACCACTGGCTCGCGTCAATCCGCGTCAGGGCCGTTTTCTCAAGTTGCTGCCGGCTGTGATCCTCTACATGTCCTATCTGGCGCTGCTGATCAGTGCGCGAGGCTGGATGGAAAGCGGCACAATTCCGGCGGTACTGGGATTATGGTGGGTCCATATCGTCTTTCTCATAGTCGGGCTAACGCTGAATTTCACGTCACTGTTTGCCCCGAATGGACCCAGGAGGACAGCCCATGCGCCAGCTTGATCGTTACATTGGCAGTTCGGTTCTCTGGAGTGTTCTGGTTGTTTCGTTGATCGTTCTGGGACTGGATATGCTGTTCGCCTACATTGGCGAGCTGGAGGATCTGGAAGGCGAATATGATGCGGTCGAGGCGCTGATCTATGTTGTGCTGACCATGCCGCGACGCCTTTATGACCTGCTGCCGGTGGCGGTGCTGGTCGGCTGTCTGGTGGGGCTTGGAACGCTCGCCAGCAACTCGGAATTGACTGTGATGCGCGCGGCTGGGGTTTCCGTGGCGCGGATCATAGGGGCCGTCATGAAACCCCTGGTTTTCGTCATGGTCGGTGGCGTGCTGTTGGGCGAATATGCCGCGCCCTATAGCGAAGGCGTTGCCGAGAGCCGCAGGGCGATTGCCGTGGGCAGCGGGGAAGCGATCAAATCCAAGGGACTGTGGCACCGGGAGGGGAATGAGTTCATTCACATCAATGCTGTGCAACCCGACGGAATGCTGCGTGGCATAACCCGTTACCGATTCGATGATGAGCGGCGCCTGCTTGAAGCCAGCTTTGCCAACCGCGCCACCGTTCAGGGAAATGACTGGCTGCTTCAGGACGTCCAATTTACTCGCTTTCTTGACAGCGGAAATAGCGAAGTCGGCACGCTGGAGAGCCTGCGTTGGAATGCCGGTCTTTCACCGGAACTGTTGAGAGTCGTGCTCCTGGAGCCGGATGTGTTGTCCCTTCGGGGGCTGTGGCGCTACCAGAACTATCTGGCTGAGCAGGAATTGAATAATACGGCGTACTGGCTATCGTTCTGGCGCAAGCTGCTCCAGCCCGTAACGACAGCGACTCTGGTTTTTGTGGCGATATCCTTTATTTTCGGGCCACTTCGGTCAGTCACGCTGGGTCAGCGGATTTTCACCGGTGTGCTGGTAGGCTTCAGTTTCAGGATAGTGCAGGACCTGCTGGGGCCGTCCAGCCTGGTGTTCGGCTTTTCACCCTTGATTGCCGTCGTTGCGCCAATACTGGTGCTGGTGGTCATGGGGATTTTGCTTATGCGGCGGGCTGGCTGACCCTCGAGGGCACTTCAGCCCTTGGTTTTAGGCAGTTTTACCAGGCGCGTACCCGAGGCGATATCCTGCCAGGTACGCGACTGGCGATCCCACAATGCCCACAGGATACCCAGCCCGCCAAGCAGCCAGGCGGGAAAGGCCACTAGGAAGCGGATCACAGCCTGCCTCCAGGTGATCGAATGACCCTCTGCCTGCTCCACGCGCAAACGCCAGACCTGCATGCCCAGGGTCTGGCCTTTGAGGGTCCAGAATGTGCCGAAAAAGGCGAAGAGACTGAGCAATACGACGATGCTCAGGACCGGGTCGTGATCCAGCGTTCCGGCCTCGGACATGGCTCTTAGCGTATCGCTGCCATATAGCTGACGCAGCACACCCTGTTGATAGAGCAGGGTAATGACCATCACCAGACCCAGACACAGCAGAAAGTCATAGAAAGCACTGGCCAGGCGTCCAGCTAGACCAGGTGTCGGGAAATCCCCGACGGGCTTGAGTTGTTTGACCGCCATGCGGACTCCGTCAGAATAAAAAGTTGCGGCGGCTAGCGTCGGGTCAGTGGTGGGCGTTCGAACGAAACGCCGATCAGGCCATGGTTCATCAGTGCACGTATATTGCCATGCGATTCACCTTGCGGATCATCCAGCACCGCCTGGTAGTGTTCGGCGAAACACTGCAACGCCTGTGTGTCGCTAAGACCAAGATCGATCGCCATGGCCAGCACCTTGCACGAACCCTGGTTCTGCTCGCGAGTGTTGCTTACGTCTCCGTTCGCAAAGGCGCTGGGCTGGTACACGTAGTATGCATCAATGAACGCCAGGGTATCGTTGAAGCACAGCCCCGGCGTACCCAGTCGACTGCGGAAGATTTCAGGATTCATGCTTGTCTGGTTTTTGCGTATTTTGAAAGTTCGCCTGCTGGGCGGGTGTTGCTTCCTTCTGGTATTTGTTCTTCCAGTCGGTGTAGGGCATGCCATAAATAGCTTCCCGCGCCTCATCCAGGTTCACCGGAATGTCCATGTCGTCTGCCGCGCCCTTGTACCATTTAGCCAGACAATTTCGGCAGAACCCGGCAAGGTTCATGAGCTCGATGTTCTGTACGTCCTTGCGGCTGTTCAAATGGCTTACCAGATTCCGAAAGGCCGCAGCTTCCAGTTCAATGCGCTCTTGCTTGGTCATGATCTACTCCGGTGGGACAGCACTCGTGGCACGAATAATACTGGGGCCCGTTTCGGGCAGCAACGGCTTGCAGCTGCTGTTATCTGGTACTGGCAGCCGCACTGATCACGTCCGCTGCGCGCTCAGCGTGATCGAGACCGATTCAGCGAACCTCAAAGCATGCGGTTTGTCGACCTCCACCTCAGCATATTGAACCTGAGGATGGCGCATCACCAGATCCAGCAGTTCCTGCGTCAACCGTTCCAAAAGGGCAAAGCGATTGTCCTCGACGTGCCGGATCAGTTCCTTGGTAATGGTCCGGTAGTTCAGTGCATGCTCAATCTGGTTGATTTCCACCGCGCTCACCGCTGGGTAACGCACGATGACATTGATCAGGACGTCCTGCTTGTTGGCTATTTCTTCATCATTGATGCCGATAAAGGTGCGTAAGCTCAGATTCTTGATATGTATTCGAGCCGTGCCGGGAGTCAAGGTGTTCATGTCAGCTTCCCCGAGTAATCAACTGCAGAAATTCCTGCCTGGTAGTGCCTGAACTGCGGAAAGCGCCAAGCATTACCGAGCTGTGCATGGACGAGTTCTGCTTCTCCACCCCGCGCATCATCATGCACATGTGTTTGGCCTCGATTACTACCGCCACGCCTTTGGCATTGGTTACCGATTGCAGTGCTTCGGCAATTTGCCTGGTGAGATTCTCCTGAATCTGCAGCCGGCGCGCGAACATGTCCACAATACGAGCTACCTTGGACAGGCCAATGACCTTCCCGGTGGGGATATAGGCTACGTGTGCCTTGCCAATAAACGGCAGCATATGATGTTCGCACAGCGAGTAGAGTTCGATGTCCTTGACGATCACCATTTCGTCGTTATCAGAATCAAAGAGGGCGCCGTTGACGATCTCTTCCAGCGACTCCCCATAGCCTCGGCAGAGAAACTGCATTGCCTTGGCGGCACGCAGCGGGGTCCCTTGCAAACCCCCGCGCTCGGTGTCTTCCCCCAGGTTGGTGAGGATTTCGTGGTAGTTCTGGGTAAGCTTTTCAATACTCATGAAGATTTCTCATCGAGGATCATTTGAGGTCTCTGCCGCCATTCAGCTCCAGGCAGGTTCCTGTTACGTAGGGTGTGTCCATCAGATAACGTATGGACTGATAGACGACTTCCGGGCCGGGCTCTATCCCCAGCGCCGACTTGCTCAAGGCTTTGGCGCGATATTCGGGACTGTCGTCAGTGTTGAACATGACCAGTGCTGGCGCGATGGTATTTACTTTGACGCCTGGAGCAAGCCGGGCGGCATAGGACAGCGATAGCGCTTCCAGTCCGGCTTTGCTTGAGCAGTAGGCAATGTGGCGGGCGCTCCCGCGGCGCGCAACATGATCGCTGATATGAATGATGTCTGCTGGCAGACCGGGGTCACGAAGCTCGTTAAAGGCGTTGTTGAGCAAATATGGCGCCTGCATATGGACCATGAACATCTGCTGAAACGCATCCTGCTGGTCTTTATCATCCAGCCACAGGGAGGCATTATGAACAAGCGCGCGCAAGCGTACCCGTTTCTGTCTGAGGGTGTCGATCAGCCCTTGGATGCCGTCCCAGGTCGAAAAGTCGGCAACAATCACGTCGATGCCCACCAGGGGTCGGCTTGCCCATTCAGCGCGTAGATGCCGACAGGTAATGATCACCGCGAACCCGTCGTCCACGAACCGCTGGGCACAATGCAGGCCAACGCGTTGCGCAGCTCCGGTAATAAGCACTGTGGGCTTGGAATCCATGAATCGTCGTGTCCCTCAGAGTTAGTAGGCAGTCTGCAGCCTGCGGAGCCTTGGTTGACTGCCTCCGTAAATGTCCGGGGCGGATATTATCACGCCTGAAGGTCCAAGTAGGCACCTACCTGCTGGCCAAGCCTGTTGAGACGGTTGCCGACGGACGCTTCTGGGTCCGAGGGTATCCATTCGCTTCTCGACGTAGCATGAATATCTGTACAATCCTGTACAGTCAAGAAGCGTATACGTGGCAGCAGTGCCGACCAGTCCGTCAGGGCTCATACAGTGTAAGAGAATATGACCAACCACTCGTCCACACCATTTCTGTCGCGAACCGACCTGGACGCCGAGGATTTGTATCCTATACGCGAGGTCTCCAGGCTGACGGGCGTCAATCCCGTCACGCTTCGGGCGTGGGAGCGGCGCTATGGTCTGCTGGTTCCACACCGTACCGAAAGCGGACACCGTCTTTATTCGATGGCCGATATTGATCGGGTCAGAGCGGTGACGGCCTGGATCGAGCGGGGAGTGACGGTCAGCAAGGTTGCTACCATCATCGACCGAGAGGCCGTTCCCCAGGCTAGATCACCTGGTTCCGATATCCACCCTGACACGACAGATAGCAGCGATTATCAGCCCTGGCAAAACAGGCTGGTCGAAGTCGTCAGCCAGTTCGACATACGTGAACTCGAACGGGTATACGGACAGATTTTTGCCAGCTTCCCGTTGCCAGTGGTCTTTGCTGAAATCGTCCTTCCCGTGTGGCGACGTTACCGCGAAGCGCACCTGGGGTCGGACGGTTCGGGACATTGGACATTTCTCGATACCTTTCTACGGGGCAAGATTTTTCAGCGGTTGGGCTATATGCGTGCCGATGTTCCGCTGGTGCTTTTGATAAATCTACCCGGCCCCCAGGAGGAGCTGGAAAGTCTGGTCGTTGCCTTGTCGATAGCCGCGGCGGACGCGGATGTCGCCTTTGTGCCCCAAAGCTTTCCGCTCACCGAGATCGCCATAATGGCCGAGCGTTCACGCTGTGCTGCGGTAGTGCTGCTGAGCGAGCGGACGGTTGACACGGATATGCTGGCCCGACATTTACCCCGCTTGGAGCAGGCGCTTGAATGCCCATTGGGTATAGCGGGCAAGATATGTGAGATACAGACACCGCAACTCGAGCAAGCCGGACTTGTCTGTCTTGGCGACGCCACGCAGGCGCTGACCGCCAGGGTCCGAGCGCTTTTGGCAGGAAGGCTCGATGCTTGAGCGTCCGATAGTCATTCCCTTTATCTAAGCTGCTAAGGTTTGTAACCATCAAACTCCGCCCGTTGGTCCTGCTCTTTTCTCCCTTTATCCGGATAATGACTTGCGAGTCGTCATTTATTCTGAGGCGGCGCAAGATGCTGGCTTTTTAATTTCATTAACACTGCTATGATCTTCTTTAAGTGCTCTGCCTGTCGCTACACGATTTGGCTTCACCCTGGCGTTCAGGTCGATCAAGGAAGGTAACGGTACTGTGATGCCTAAAACAATAAAGCAGTTGCATCAGGTCAAGCTTTCATCTGCTCATTTGCAGCTGGGTATGTATGTCTGTGAACTGGATCGTGACTGGCTGGAGACGCCGTTTTTATTCCAGGGTTTTCTGATCTCCGACCCGGACGACCTTCTGGCGCTGAAAAGCATTTGCGAGTTTGTGTACATCGATTTGCATAAAACCAGAGCGCTGAACCTGGACCTGCACGCCCTTGCCAATACGACGCAGCGCAGCGAGGCCGTTTACCAGGTCTCTACCAGTATCGAGACTGAAATCAAGACCGCCAATACCAGCTATCGCAATGCTTTCTTCGAAGTAAAAACGATGTTGCAGCACGTCTTCGAAGGGGAGGGATTCAGCACCGGTAATATGGTCGTAGCGGTTCGGTCATGTCTGGATTCCATCCTTCGCAACCCCTCCGCCCTGCTGTGGCTTACCCGCATCAAACACGTTGATCAGTACACCGCAGAACACTGCCTGAACGTCGGGATCGAGGCAATGGCGTTGGGGCGTCATCTGGGGCTGGGCAGGAAGCACATCGAGCTGCTGGGTCTGTGCGGCATGTTGCATGACGTGGGCAAGATGTCAGTGGATCAGTCCATTCTGAACAAGGCGGGCAAGCTGACCGCGAACGAATTCGAGCACATCAAGAAGCACGTCATCTTTGGTCGGGACAAGCTGAACGAAGATTCGGAGATGCCGCCGCAGGTGGCCAATGTCGCCTATAGTCACCATGAGCGGCTCGACGGCCAGGGTTATCCCCGCGGCCTGCCGGCGCACAGGCTGGATTTCTATACCCGCGTTATCACCATCGTCGATGCCTATGATGCGATAACCAGCGTACGGTGTTACAGCTCGAGCAACTCGTCGGCCGAAGCGCTGAGAATTCTTTATGCCAACCGCAGTGCTCAATTCGACGAAAAACTGGTAGTCAAGTTTATCGAATGCATCGGAATCTACCCACCGGGAGCGCTGGTGGAGATGAATACAGGTGAGGTAGGGGTGGTGTTGTCGGTAGACCCGCTCAAGCGCTTGTTGCCGAAGGTCGCGTTGGTGCGGGACGCCGACAAGGGGCATATGGAACAGCTGATCGTGGACCTTGCAGCGGAACCGCTGGAAAACGGTACGCGCAAGTACTGGGTTGCCAAAGTGCTGGTCGACGGGTCACACGGAGTGGATCTGGAAGACTTCACTATTCATAACGTGCGGCTGAGCGACGGAGCTTCCTGAATAAAGACCCGACCAACGCGGTTTTCAGGCGCGGTTGGACTGCACCAGCTGCGCGCGCAACGCTGCGACCTCTGCTTCCAGCTCTTCCACTTTCTGTAGCGCCAGTACCTGCTCGGTGACATCCTTCTGAATGCCAATGAAATAGGTCAGCTGGTCTGCCTCGTTGAATACAGGCGTTATCGACAACTCGTTCCAGAATAGCGTGCCGTCTTTGCGATAATTGCGGATGGTCTGCCGTACAGGCTCGCCCGTGGTAACCGCTTGCCTGATCACGTCCAAGCCTGGCTGATCGCGATCTCCCATCTGGAGAAAGCGGCAGTCCTGATAGAGAATGTCGTCGGTGTTGTACCCGGTCAGGTGCTCGAACGCCTTGTTGACGTAGATCAGAATGTTGTCGTCGCCCTCCTGCTCGGCCACCACAATGCCGTCATTCGAAGCGTCAACTACCAGCTGCAGTAATTTTGCGTTGATCATTGCTACAACGTTTCTCTTTGGGTGTGTCGCCATTCTATATCAACCGCAGGCGCTGTCTACCGCGACCGGGACGGCCACAGCTGTTTGCGGCATAATGCTGTTTTCATCGTCTACAGGAGCACCTGATGCATCTGGGAATAGTGAGCGGTTCCGTCTTCGGCACCGCTGATCTGGTAGCTGACGAGGCTGCCGATTATTGCACCAATGCCGGGCTACAAGTGACCCGCATCAGTCCGCCCTCGGTGAGCCGCCTGCTGGAAGCTGACGTTCAGTCTCTGCTGATATGTTGTTCAACTACAGGAATGGGGGAAGTGCCGGACAGCTTGCTTCCCTTTTATGTGGAAATGCAGGATCGTTTTCCCCTGCTCACCGATATCCCCTTTGGCGTAATCGCCCTTGGCGACTCGGCCTACGGTGATACATTCTGCCAGGCCGGGGAACAGTTCCGAGAGTTACTGCAGGACCTGCAAGCCCGCGAAATATTGCCGATGCTGCAACTGGACGCCAGCGAGACCGTCACCCCTGAAACCGATGCGCAGCCCTGGCTCAATAAGCTGGTTAGCTTGCTTGGCAAAGCCGACATCCCTACTCACTGATGTCTGGAGGCGTCTCGCCAGTGGCCAGGCGCGTCAGGGCATCTTCCTGAAGAAGCACGATTTCGCCGTACTTGATCTGCAGCCAGCCTGCCTGTTCCAGCCGTTTGAGCAGCTTGTTGATGCTTTGCCGGGAACTGTTGAGCATCAGCCCCAGGGCTTCCTGCGATAGCTGAATAGAAGGCCGGCCTTCCGCTTCCTCCGTCTGGCCGTAATTGTGCGCATGCATGAGCAGCCGCTTGGCTAGTCGCGAGGGCAGGGGCAACAGGGCGCTATCTTCAAGCATGCCAAAGGACAGGCGAATTCGCCGGCAAAGCAGCCGCATGAAATGCGGATAAAGCTCCGGTCTACGCTCAAGCAGTTGGTGAAAGCCAAGCCTGGGAATCATCAGCAGTTCGGTCGGCCCGTTGGCATGGGCGTCATGGGTTCTGGGCAGGCCGTCGAACAGTGAAATCTCACCGAACCAGTTGCCGGGGCTGAGGACGGTCAGCAGGGCTTCGCGGCCGTCCGCACCGGTGCTGCTTATCTTGATGGCACCGCTTATTACTCCGTAGAGCCCGTCGGGCGGGTCCTGTTGTGCGTGCAGGCGTTCGCCATCGTCGAGCTGACGCAGGCGGGCAAGGCCGACCATCTCGCTGATGCAGTCGTCCGGCAGGTCGCGAAACCAGCGGTTGCGTTGCAGCAACCCGACCAGGTTTTCGGCGCCAGTCTTGGTGGACAATGTAAAGTGATTGACAGTCCTTTTTGCTGTCACGCTCTAGACTCCTGCTAATCTGAACATTCCACAGTATGCCGCAACTTCTGGCCGGTATGTATCAGGCAGTTGGTTATCACTTACAAGAGGATGCTCCCATGAACGCAGTCCAGGCTATGCAGGATTTGGATGTGAAATCTCAGGTTAGCGCAGAGGAATGGCAAACCCGGGTTGATCTGGCCGCCTGTTATCGGCTCATTGCCATGTATGGTTGGGATGACGTGGTGTTTACCCATGTGTCGGCCAAGATTCCAGGCACTGAGCACTTTTTAATCAATCCCTATGGTTTGATGTTTGAGGAAATAACCGCCTCCAATCTGGTCAAGATTGACCTGGAGGGGAACAAGCTGATGGAGTCGCCATACGACATCAACCCCGCAGGCTTTACCATCCATAGCGCCGTGCATGAGGTGCGGCACGACGTGGAATGCGTGCTGCATACCCACACCGCTGCGGGCGTTGGGGTGTCGGCGCAGAAGGCCGGTATTCTGCCGATCTCCCAGCAGTCGATTTTCGTGTTGAGCAGTCTGTCTTACCACGATTACGAGGGCGTTGCGTTGAATGACGAAGAAAAGGCCCGGTTGCAGGCGGATCTTGGCCGCACCAACGCCATGGTGCTGCGCAATCACGGGTTGATGACCTGTGGCAAGTCCGTATCGGAGGCGTTCCTGGGCATGTACACATTGCAACGCTGCTGCGAGATCCAGGTGAACGCCCAGGCTGGAGGGAGTGAGCTGTTGACCATCCCGCAAGCGATACTTGATGGCGCGCGGGAGAGCATGCGCAAGGTAACACGCGGTGCTGGAAGCGGTATTGCCTGGCCCGCCCTGTTACGTAAACTGCAGCGCGTCAATCCTGGTTTTGACGCCTGACGTCACGTAAAGACAAGTGGCTTTCTGACTGGCTCTGGCTGGCGGCAGCTATGCTGCCGGCCAGGCGGAGAACAGCTATTTTGTTTCGTTTCGCAAGAAGACCAGTTTCGAGGGGGTCGATTCGGCCTTATCAAAGTAGTAGCCATCAAGGGTGAAGTCCTTCAAGCCTTCCGGATCCGTTAGACGTTCCTTGATAACGTAGCGGGCCATCAGTCCGCGCGCTTTTTTCGCATAGAAACTGACTATCTTGTACTGGCCATTTTTCTGGTCCTTGAATACGGTATCGATCACCCTGGCCTTCAATGCCTTTGGCCTGACTGCCCCGAAATATTCCTGGGAAGCCAGGTTGAGCAGCACGTCGTCCTTCTGCGCGAGCAGATCTTTGTTCAGCCATTCGCTGATCCGGTCACCCCAGAAAGCGTAAAGATCCTTGCCCCGGGAGTTGGCTAGCCGAGTACCCATCTCCAGTCGGTAGGGCTGTATAAGGTCCAGCGGGCGAAGCAATCCGTACAGACCTGAAAGCATCCGCAGGTGCTGCTGGGCGAAGTCGAAATCCGCGGCGCTGAAATCCTCAGCCTGTATGCCGGTATACACATCACCCTTGAAGGCCAGCAGCGCCTGTTTGCTGTTGGGCTTGGTGGCTCTGTTTTCCCAGCTGCCGTAGCGGGCAACGTTGAGACTGGCCAGCTTGTCGGAAATGGACATGAGCTGGGCAATCTCCTGGGGTGACTTTTCCCTCAGCACATTGATCAGTTCCTCGCTGTGCTCAAGATAACGGGGCAGGGTGTGTTTGCTGGCAACCGACCGGGTTTCATAGTCGAGCGTTTTGGCAGGGGAAATGACCATCAGCATGGGAAGCCTCCTTGATAGCTAAGTAGAAGGCATTATGCCGGATGCCGGGAAGCTTGGCTGCGTATGAAACTGATTGAGCGATTCTATCGCCTGGCTTGGGTGAATTCCGGTGCAGGTTTATCGGGCGCCCCGGTGGGGGCGCCTATTCGGTTTAAAGGTGGGTTTCTGCGTACTCGGCCAGCACCGAGCGCGGTACGCCCTGCAGGTGAATATGTACGCCGTGGGGAAAGTCCTTGAAGCATTCTGTCAGATAGGTCAGCCCGGAGCTGGTGGCGTTCAGGTAGGGCGTGTCGATCTGGGCCAGGTTACCCAAACACACTACCTTGGACCCCGCGCCAGCGCGGGTAATGATGGTCTTGATCTGGTGGGGGGTGAGGTTCTGGCTCTCGTCTATCAGGATGAAGCTTTGCTGGAAGCTGCGGCCCCGTATGTAATTCAATGACTTGAACTGCAGCGGTACGCGGTCAAGGATGTAGTCCACGCTTCCGTGGGTGCACTCGTCATCCATATGCAGCGCTTCGAGATTATCGGTGATTGCGCCCAGCCAGGGCTCCATCTTCTCGGCCTCGGTACCCGGCAGGAAACCGATGTCTTCGTCGAGCCCCTGGGTGCTTCGCGTCGCGATGATGCGCCGGTAGGTTTTGCTGACCATGGTCTGCTCTATCGCTGCGGCCAGCGCCAGAATGGTCTTACCCGATCCGGCAGCCCCGGTCAGGTTGACCAGGTGAATGTCCGGGTCGAGCAGGGCATACATGGCCAGTGCTTGAAAAACATCCCGTGGCCGCAATCCCCACGCTTCCTGATGCATCAGCGGTTCCTGGTGCAGGTCGCGCAGCGTCAACTGGCCCCCCTCCATTGATCTGACCCAGCCAATAAATCCCTGTTCGTCAATGATGAAATCATTGATATGGATTCCCGGCAGGTTCTCGGATAGCTGCACATTATGGACGGTCTGGCCGAGGCGCTGATGGGTCTCTACCTTGCTCACCCTGTCCCAGAACGACCCCTCGATCTCGTGATAGCCGCGCGCTAGCAGGGCGATGTCGTCCAGCAACTGATCGGTATGATAGTCCTCGGCGTCAATGCCGCACGCGCGCGCCTTGAGGCGCATGTTGATGTCCTTGGACACCAGTACGATGCGGTCGTCGGGATGTCGGTGCTGAAGCTGGCACAACTGATTGATTATCTTGTTGTCGTTGAGGTCGTTGGGTAAGCAGTGGGCGGGGATCGGCGCCTTGTCCATGAGTATCGCCAGGGTACCGTTGGCTGGCAATTTACCGCGCTGGATCGGAACGCCTTGTTCTACTTTGTCGGGAGGAGCATCGGAAAGGGTCTGGTCGATCTGGCGGATTGCCTGGCGGCAGTCTGCGGCGGTGCTGGTCTTGCCGGATTTGAGCTTATCCAGCTCTTCAAGGACGGTCATCGGGATGATGACATGGTGTTCTTCAAAATTCAGCAGTGCGTTGGGATCATGTATCAGGACGTTGGTATCAAGTACGTAGAAGGAATGTCGGGTTGGTCCGCACGCTTCCATATGCCATCACCTCGCAAGGCCATATTTACGAGACTGTATCAAATGCCTGGTCTGCATCTGGCAGTCCGCAGGGCCGATCTCGAAAGCTCGCCGGTATCAGGGGATCACCGAAAAACTCTGGTCGGTTGATTGATGTATAGCCCAAAGCAAATGACTTTCACAAGCGTGTGTCCCCGGAATATGAAATAAACCTGGAAATGGATGAACGGCGATGTTCAGACGGATCAACACCACGTTATATTGTTCGGCCCGGCGTCTCGCTTGTCAGCGTCGGCGCTGCCGGTCCCCTGAGGGCCTGGAGCGCTTGCGACTGGCCGCGGCTGCCGCAGCCTGCTCAGCTTCATTGGCGTCGCTGGCGGCGCTTTCTTCAGCGCTTTGCTGGCGTGCCGGAAGGGCGCGCAGCAGATGCTCTTCCGGCGGCACGCAGATCAGTTTGTTCCCCAATAGCGCTTCGATTGCAGGAATCTGGAAGGCATCGTCCTCACAGGCAAAACTGATTGACGTACCCTTGGCGCCAGCCCGACCGGTGCGGCCGATACGGTGGACGTAATCCTCAGGATCGTCCGGCAGGGTGTAATTGATGACATGACTGATGCCTTCCACATGAATCCCTCTACCGGCCACGTCGGTTGCCACCAGTACGCGCAGCGAGCCGTCGCGGAAGCTGTCGAGCGTCCGCACGCGCTTCTGCTGTGGCACGTCACCTGACAACTGGGCGGCGTGGATACCGTCGCGCACCAGGCGTTCCTGAATGCGTCTGACCTGATCCTTGCGGTTGGCGAAAATCATTACCCGGCGCAAATCCAGTTGCGTGATCAGGTTGTAAAGCAGCTTGTATTTATCGGAGCCAGTAACGGCATATGCCTGCTGGGTGACGTTCTCGGAGGCTGCCCGCTCCGGCTCGATCTCGACGATAGCCGGGTCAAGCGTCCACTGCTGGGCGAGGTTCATGACGTCATCGCTGAACGTGGCGGAAAAGAGCAGCGTCTGACGGTCACCCTTGCGCGGTGTTTGACGGATGATCTGGCGCACCTGGGGAATGAAACCCATATCGAGCATGCGGTCGGCTTCATCCAGGATCAATACTTCGATCAAGTCGAGATGCACTTCGCCCCGGTTACAGAAATCCAGCAAACGGCCAGGCGTGGCGACCAGTATGTCGCAATACCTGTTCTCCAGCTGCCGTGTCTGCTTGTCAAAATCCATGCCACCGACAAAACCCATCACGTTCAGATCGCAATGCTTGGTAAGACCCTCTGCGTCGTTGGCGATCTGCATGACCAGCTCGCGGGTCGGTGCGATGATCAGGGCCCGGGGCTCACCCATGAAGCGCTCATCCGGAGCGGGCGTTTCCAGCAATTGGGTGATGGTGGAAATCAGGAAAGCGGCGGTCTTGCCTGTGCCGGTCTGGGCCCTGCCGATGGCATCGTGCCCTTTAAGAGTGTTGCCCAGTACCGCAGCCTGAATCGGCGTGCAGTAACTGAAACCCTGCTCGTTGATGGCGCGCATCAGGCTGTCTGGCAACGGGAAGTCGTGGAATCGGGTTTTCCCTTCGGCCGGCTCGACAACGAAATCGGACAGAGACCAGGGGGCGATCGGCTCCGCTGGTTTTACATCGGCCTGACGCTTTGGTGACTTCTGCCGCGCTTTGGGCGCACGCCGCCCTTCCTGCTCTGCAGGCCGGGAGGGCGTGGCTTGCCGATTGGCCGCAGAAGAGGACGGCTGTGCTGCCGTAGTAGCCTCTTCCCTGCTGTTGGATGCAGGCGTATCGCCAGGTTGAAACAGTTTTTTCAGTGCTTTAAGCACGGGCATTTTCTCGATCAGGGCAAATTGATAGTCAGCCAGTGTAAAGCAAGGCCGCCGCTTAGCGAAGCCTTGCTCCGGTTGTTTTTTGACCAGCTGGATTCAACTGCGCCGAAACACGCCGATCAGAGACCCAGGCGCTCCATCAGCCAGGTCCGGATCTGGGTGATTTCTTCCGGGCACACCTCATGGGCCATCCGGTATTCATGCCAGTGGGTGTCATGACCTGCCTGGTGAAAATAATCGTGGGCCTCCCGTCCCATGTGCATGGGCAACATGGAGTCGAGCTGGCCATGGGCGAAAAGCAGATCCAGCCGGGGTCCCTCGGCATACTGCTGGAACAGGCTCTCCAGCGTCGGGCCATAGGTCGACAGGGCCATTACTCCTGCAAGGGGCAGTTGGCTTTCCAGAGCGGCGTGCAATACCACCGCTCCGCCTTGGGAAAATCCGGCCAGAACGATGCGATTCGCGGACAGACCCTGGTTGAGCTGTTCATCAATCAGTTGGCGCACCATGGCTGCCGATTCGTTCATCTGGTCCTCATCGATCAGCCGTGCCGGGGACATTCCGAGAATGTCGTACCAACAAGGCATAGGAAGACCATTATTGATAGTCACAGGGCGAGTCGGCGCCTGGGGAAAGATGAATCTTACGCCATGTTCCGCAGGCAGACTCAGTGCCTTGACTACCGGGACAAAGTCGAAGCGATCAGCACCGAGGCCATGCAGCCAGATCACGCAGGCATCTGCATTGCCCGGTGGATCCATAATCAGTGGGGGGTGGCTCATGATATTCTCCGTTGAAGGGCTCAGGCCCGTGACATGAACTTGCCGGTGTCGGTATGGATGCGTACGACCTCACCGGTTTCGAGGTATTCAGGGATCTGAATTTCCAGGCCCGAGGCAAAGCGGGCCGTCTTGGTGCGTGCGCTGGCCGAGGAGCCTTTGATGGCTGGCGGCGTCTCTTCGATGGGCATTTCCACCACCGCAGGTAGCTCTACACCTACCAGGTTGCCTTCCACAATCAACCCGAAGAGGCCTTGAATGCCTTCCGATAAATAAGGGATCTGCTCCTCCAGTTGCTCGTCGCCAAGGGTGTATTGGCTGAAATCCTCATTGTCCATGAAGGTGTAGCCGTCGGCGTCCTGGTAGAGGAACTGCACCGCGCGCTTCTGGAAATCAATCGAAGCCAGAACGTCATCGCCGGTTAGGCTCTGATCGAGTTTCTGCTTGGTCTGTACGTGATTGAAACGGACCTTGTACAGGGTGGTACCGCTCCGCGAGGAGGGATTCTTCACGTCTATGGTGGAAACAATATAAGGCTGGCCGTTGATCTGCACGATCTGGCCTTTCTTCAATTCTGCAGCTCTGGGCATGGCGAAATCCTTGTTCTGACGAGGTGTCCCGTCGCTAGTCTAGCTTCCGGGGGTTATCGTCCGGCGCGTTGGCGTCTGGTTCGGTTGCCCCCGGCGCGGTACTCCCCTGGTCTGGGAAATTGTTCATGGGCTGAGCGTCGGAAGACCGGGCCGATGTGGGTGAAACAGGCTGGTCTCCATTGAAATGCCTACTGGCGACAAGGCGTTCCAGGCCCTCGGTGTTGCGCAGATTCACATCCAGTTGCCTGAACGCAATCCCTATATTGTGCTGGCGGAATTGCTGGTCAATTTCCCGGTTGATTTCATCAATGGCCATGTTGCGGTCCAGCAGCTCACGAACATGTATCCGCAGCTCATGCCCCAATGTGCTTTCGCCAAAAGACAGAAACAACACCAGTGGTTCGGGATCCTGGAGCACTCGAGGATTGGCCGTGGCAATGTTCATCAGCAGTTCCTTGGCCTTGGCCAGGTCGCTGCCGTAGGAGATACCTACGCTGATTGTGACCCGCGTGATGGTGTCGTTGAGCGACCAGTTGATCAGTTGTTCGGTAACGAAGGTTTTGTTCGGAACGATAATTTCCTTGCGATCAAAATCGGTGATGGTGGTAGCGCGAATGCGTATCCGGTTAACGGTGCCGGACAAGGGCCCGATGGTGACAACGTCGCCAATTCGCACGGGGCGCTCAAACAGAATGATCAAGCCTGAGACGAAGTTGGCGAAGATCTCCTGCAGACCAAACCCCAGTCCTACGCCAAGCGCTGCCACCAGCCATTGCAGCTTGTTCCAGCTCACACCCAGGGCCGACAGGGCATAGAATATTCCCAGGCTGACGATGACGTAGCTCAGCAGCGTGGTTATCGCATAGCTGCTGCCTTGCCCCAGCTGAATGCGCGACAGCACCATTATTTCCAGCAAGCCGGGCAGGTTGCGACCGAGGGTGAAGGTAAGCGCAATGATGACCAGCGCGCCGAGTACATCGCCGGCGCTGATGGGGGCCATCTGCGGATTCTCTGCAGTGCCGCTGTTGTATTCCCAGAGGCTTACGGACTCCAGGTAGGAGGTTGCGCTAAGCAGATCTGCCCAGGTCAGATACACCAGCACGCCAAACAGAACCAGCAAACCCAGCCGGGCCAGACGCAGCGACTGCTGGTTGATCTGCTGGATATCCATCTCGGGCACCTCGGCGCCTGGCTCTGAATCATGCTGCGCATCCCGTTGAGTAGCCTGACGCTTGGTCAGGGCTCGCTGGTAGGCCAGGCGGCGCCCGGCGACGCCGAGATACCGCACCACGGTTCCTTCCAGAAGCATCCAGATGGTGATCAGGTACAGGGTGCCGATAAACCGGTCTGCCAGCTTTATCGCTGTGTAATGAAAACCCCAGGCAACCAGGCCGGCCAGGATCAGGGGCACGAGGGTCAAGACCAGCGCCGCCATGAGGTGCAGGAATTTGGAGTTGTACAACGGCTTGCTGCGTTGCATGACCTTGCCGAGCAGATAGGCCAGGACCAGCATGCCGACCAGCATAAACAGACGGCCCAGCACATCTTCGCTGAGCTTTTCCGGGCGTATTTCGGCCACGGCAATGACTAGCACGAGGGGCAGGACAACCCAGGCAGCGCGGCGGGCCAGGCGATGCAGGCGACCCACCAGCTCAGGCTCCCAGCGGAAATGTCTGGTTGCGATGCCATGGGGGTCCAGCACCCGGTAGAGCATATGAAGAATGAACCAGGCCAGCGCCATCTGACTCAACCCTTGCCCAAGCTCGGGCATGGCTGGCTCATCGCCGGTACTTAACAAAAAGCCGATCCCGCTCAGCACCAGCGGCACCGGGACGACCATCAGGGCGGTCAGCAGGAGCGCCCGGGGCGTGTGGCCGACACTATCGCGGCGGAAATGACCCACGTCCTCATGCAGGCTGCGTAGTTGTTGGCGCAAATGTGGCAAACGCCAGGTATACAGGCCCAACACGATGATCAGCAACCCGATCCACACTATCTGGCTGCGTAGTGTTTCGTACAGCCTCTGCAACTGGTCCAGAGGTTCGATGTCTTCCCATTGCGCGGCGGCCTGCCTGGGGAAGCTGGCAAACCATGCGCGATCCAGCGTGCGGTTGCTGGCTACCCAGAACAACTGGTCATCGATGGTCTGTCGCAGGTCGCCGCTCAGCTGTTGCAGCTGGCGCTGGTTGATCTGCAGGCTTATGCCCAGCGTAAGCAAGGAGTTGATGTTGTTGCCAAGTTGTTCCACCAGGCTGGCCCGGCTGCTGACAACCGTCTCGAACTCGCCCCGCAGGGCTTGTTGCTGGTCCTCTGGCAAGCGGTTTACCAGTCGTTCCAGATATGCGGGGCGATTGGCCATCTGCTCGCGCAATTGGTTCAGCTCGAACTGGCGCAGTCTGAGATCGGCGATCTGGTCGGCCAGGGTTGCGTCGTAACGAACCTTGGGCAGCGATTTTTTCTGCTGGTGAAGAATTCTGGACAACAGCACGCTGCCTTCCAGAACCCCAATTTGCTGCTCCAGAGCACTTTCGATCTGCAGCAGACTATCAATCTGTTGCTTGGTCTGGATAACCATTCCGGTCAGCTCACCGACCTGAGTGGTGGCGCGCAAGAGTTCTTCGCTGAGTTCCCGGTTCAGGGTGCCCTGTTGGCGAAGCAGGTCATGGTTGCCTGCCTGTAAAGCCTGGGATGTGGCTTCGCTGACAGTCTGCTCTGATTCGCTGCGACGTTTTTCGTTTATCACGTCCTGGAGAATCTGCGTCTCCACCTCAACGTCGGCTATCTGTTGGGACAACAGGCTACGCTGCTGGGCGGCGACGTCCTGCAATACCCCGTTTGCAGCGAGCTTCTGGCGCAGCAGGTCGCTGGCTATCTGCAGGCTTTGCGACTCCGCTTTCAGCATGCTCAGGCGTGCCTGGTTCAGCGCGCTGTCCGATTGTCTTTGCAGGTTGCGGATCTGTTCGTTGATTGCGTGTTCACGTTGCTGATTGCTGGATACGCTGGCCTGAGTTCTTTCCGGACGAGTCTGTGCAGCGATCAGCTCGCTGTTGACGGCCGTGAGCTGATTCTGGGCGCCAAACATGTCGCCGACTTTTTCGCCCAGCAGCCTCTCCAGGTCTTCCAGTTCCTGGCTTGCATACCGGCTGCGAATTTTTTCCGGATCAAGGGTGCCCAAGCGATCAAGCTGCTGGCGAGCGGTGCGAATATGTTCGGGAGCCTGCGCTATCTGCTCGCGCAGCTCAGCCTGTTCCCGGGCCTGGGCCTGGCTGCGCTGCAAGAAGGCGAGGGTTTGCTGATAAAGATCTTGAAGGTCACGTTTTTCAATATCCGAGAGCGAGCTGCTTTCCAGTTCGGCGATATTCTCCTGGACGCCCTCGATCGCGGCATCGATTTCCGGGGCGGCAAATGCCGAACCGGCCAGCAGCAGCTGGCAAGTCAGAAAAACACCGAACAAAAGCTTGATAATACGCGGCATCAAAGATGTTCCAGTTGGGTAATTTTGCTGGTGCAGGTTAGTCCTGCCGGAGTTGAATAGGAAGATATCAGTGGTAGCGTCAGATTCTGAACGAGAAACAGGCCACATGAGGGTGGCCTGTCCGATGCTGCTTCCTGGTTGCGCTCACATACCGATCAGAACCAGTTGTCCTGCATGTCGAGACAGGTAGGGTCGCGTTTCTCCAGCACGTCCAGAGCGTGATGGCAGCCGGGCACTTCCCAGGTCAGAAAGTAGCGAGCTGCCTGAAGTTTGCCCCGGTAGAAATCTGCATCCGCCGCTTTGCCGTCAGCCAGACCCTGTTCTGCACGCACCGCCTGCTCCAGCCAGCGCCAGCCGATTACCATGTGGCCGAACGCATTCAGGTAAAGCGCCGAGTTGGCCAATGCCTGGTTTACCTTGCCTTGCCCCATATCCCCCAGCAAAGCCAGGGTGACCTTGCCGATATGCGCGTGCAGTTTCTCAAGCGGCTCGCGTAGCGCAGTCAAGCCCTCGAAATCCGCCGCACGGCGGCAGGTATCCTGAATCAATCCGGATAGCTGTTTTAATGCCGCGCCATTGTTCATTGCCACCTTGCGTCCCAGCAGATCCAGCGACTGTATGCCGTTGGTGCCCTCGTGGATCGGGTTGAGGCGGTTGTCACGGTAGTATTGCTCCACCGGATATTCGCGGGTGTAGCCAGAGCCGCCAAGAATCTGGATGGCCAGCTCGTTGGCTTTCAGGCAAAACTCCGAGGGCCAGGACTTGACGATGGGAGTCAGGAGGTCGAGCAGTTGCAGGGCGGTCTTGCGCTGCTCTTCGGTTTCCAGGGTTTCGGTATCATCAAACAAGCGCGCGGCATAGAGCCCCAGGTCAAAGGCGCCTTCTACATAGGCTTTCTGCGTCAACAACATGCGCTTGACGTCCGTGTGCTGGATGATCGACACCTGTGCGGAAGTCGGATCTTTGCCGTCGGGCAGTCGGCCCTGCGGACGTTCGCGAGCATAATTGAGCGAATACAGGTAACCAGCGTAACCCAGCATGACGGCGCCCATGCCCACTCCAATGCGCGCCTCGTTCATCATCTGGAACATGTACTGCAGGCCCTGGTGCGGCTTGCCTACCAGATAGCCGACACACTCGCCTTTTTCACCAAAATTCAGGGCGGTCGAGGTCGTGCCACGCCAGCCCATCTTGTGGAACAGACCCGCCAGGGCGACATCATTGCGCGGCCCCAGGCTGCCATCGTCATTCACGTGAAATTTGGGCACGATAAATAGCGAGATGCCTTTAACACCGGGCGGGGCATCGGGCAGCTTGGCCAGTACCATATGCACAATGTTCTCGGACAGCGGATGATCGCCGCCGGAAATGTAAACCTTGTTGCCCTTGAGGCGATAGCTACCGTCCGCCGCAGGCTCAGCCTTGGTGCGGATGTCCGACAGGGACGAGCCGGCATGCGGCTCGGTTAACGCCATGGTGCCGAAAAATCGGCCTTCGATCATGGGCTGCAAAAAGCGTTGTTTCTGTTCATCACTGCCAAAGGCTTCAATCAGATTCGCCGCGCCCATGGTCAACATGGCGTAGGAGGACGTGGCGACGTTGGCTGACTGGAAATGCGCAAAGCAGGCTTGCGAAAGCAGATTGGGCATCTGCATGCCACCCTGCTCGAAGGTACGCGTGGCGTTCAGAAAGCCAGCCTCAAGGAAGGCGTCCACTGCGGGCTTGACCTCGGGGATCAGCTCGGCGGCGCCATCAACGTACTGGGGTTCGTTCTCGTCGCTCTTGCGATTGTGCGGTGCGAAGAATTTTTCTGCGATGCTACGGGCGGTACCCAGTGCGGCGTCGAAGGTTTCGCGGTTATGGTCGGCAAAACGCGGGCGCTGTGTCAGCCCTTCGGCATCCAGCACTTCATACAACTCAAACGCCAGATTTCGGGAATCGAGCAGGGTATCGGTCATGACAGTAGCCTCTGAATAAACGCGTGGCAGTGTATGCGTTCCCGATGTGACTGAAAACGGCCATTGATCTCCTTTATGGCGACGGATCAGAACAGCCGAAGCGATGGCTCATCAAGCGCGGCGCGCTGTTCGCGTAGCGTCAGTATCTGGTCGGCCCAGTACCGTTCGCTGGCGAACCAGGGGAAATGCTTGGGAAACGCCGGGTCCTCCCAACGCCTGGCGAGCCAGGCGCTGTAATGAATCAGACGCAAGCTGCGCAGTGATTCGATCAAGGGCAACTGGCGAGGATCGAAATCGTGAAATTCGTTGTAACCATCCACCAGCTCCGCCAGCTGCGCCTGACGTTGATCCCGCTCGCCCGAGAGCATCATCCACAGATCCTGGATTGCCGGGCCCTGGCGACAATCGTCCAGATCGACCATATAAAGCAGCTCATCGCGCCATAGCAAGTTGCCCACGTGAAGGTCTCCATGCAGGCGTATGGTCTGGTGGGGTTGATCCTGGTAGATGCCGTCGATGCGTTCCAGCAGGTCATCGGCTACCGAAAAGTAGGCCGGGCGCAGGTTGGCCGGGACACAATCGTTGTCACGCAGCCAGCTGACGCTCTCATGTCCGAAATTCTGAACTGTGAGCGCTGGCCGATGCTGAAAAGGCTGCATCGATCCCACTGCATGCAAACGGCCGAGCAGTCTGCCGAGCATCAGCAAGTGGTCGGGATTGTCGAACTCGGGGGCGCGTCCACCGAAACGCTTGAACAGACTGAAACGAAACCCGGCATGTTCGAACAGCGTTCTACCGTCAATTTGCATAGGCGGGATGACCGGGATCTCCAGGTCGGCGAGCTCCAGCGAAAACTGGTGTTCTTCGAGAATGGCTTCATCGCTCCAGCGCTCAGGGCGATAGAATTTGGCGATCAGTGGCTGCGCGCCTTCAATGCCGATCTGAAACACTCGGTTTTCGTAGCTGTTCAGCGTCAGCGTGCGCGCATCGCTGGTGAAGCCCAGGGACTCTACCGCATCCAGTACGGTATCCGGTGTAAGCAGGGCAAAAGGATGTTGCGTGTCCATGGAAGCTCCGCCATACGGTTAACAGGTGTGTATGGTTGCACATTCTGGAGGGCAGCGGCATTGCTGCTATGTAACGACTTTGTTCGCTGGGCGCTCGCCGTGCGGCTCAGGGCGTTCGAGCGACACACCAGATGCTGACGCTGGCCGCACCTGCATCGAGTAATGTTCGGCTAGCTTCGTCGGCGGTGGTGCCGGTGGTCATCACGTCATCAACCAGCGCGACGTGGCGATTGCGGATTCGCTCTGGAAAACGACACCGAAAGGCACCCTGCAGATTCTGGCGGCGCGCCTGGGCATCGAGCCCTTGCTGGGCTTGCGTGGCGCGCTCACGGATCAGATTGTTTAGCTCAAGCGGTATCGCGAGTGGCTTAAGCAAGGGGCGCGCCAGTTCCAGCGCCTGGTTATAGCCCCTTTTGGCTTGGCGCGAGCGGTGCAGGGGCATGGGGACAAGGCAATCCGGCAATGTCTGGTGATGCTCCTGGTAATGAAAGCGAACGGCATCAAGCAGCATCAATCCCAACAGCTTTCCATAGGTGAGCTGGTGGTGGTACTTGAATGCGAGGACCAGGCTATCCACGGGGAAGCGATAGAGAAAAGGCGTCACTACCTGGGCAAAAGCAGGGGAGTCACGTTGGCATCGACCACAACGGCTGTCCGCGATGGGCATCGGCAGAGCGCATTGCCGGCATCGGCTAGCGTACCAGGGCAGGTCCGCCAGGCAGCCTTCGCAGATACCAGCCGATCCATGTTTGCCCCGACTGAGGCACAGCAAGCAATGGAAGGAGTGGTTGTTTTTTAGCCACTTGTAAACCGGCATAAGGTTCAATGGTTGACAGCCTCCGTGCCGTCGCTATCATGCTTGTCAAGACTGACTGCAAACCCCATTCCACGCAAATTTCAGGAACGATTTTGATGACTGCTTCCGTTACTCGTCACGACTGGACTCCAGCAGAAGTGCTGGCTTTGTTCCGCCAACCCTTCAATGACCTGCTGTTTCAGGCACAAACGGTTCATCGTCAGCACTTTGATTCCAACCGGGTGCAGGTTTCCACGCTGCTATCGATCAAGACCGGCGCCTGTCCTGAAGACTGCAAGTACTGCCCTCAGTCCGGCCACTACAACACGGGTCTGGATAAGGAAAAGCTGCTTGAAGTACAGAAGGTTCTGGACGAGGCGGCGGCGGCTAAGCAGATCGGTGCCACGCGGTTCTGCATGGGTGCGGCCTGGAAACATCCTTCCGAAAAAGACATGCCCTATGTGCTGGAAATGGTCAAAGGCGTTCGCGCCATGGGTCTTGAAACCTGCATGACGCTGGGCAAACTGACCAAGGAACAGACCGCTGCACTGGCTGAAGCCGGCCTGGATTACTACAACCACAATCTGGACACGTCTCCTGAGTTTTACGGCAACATCATTACCACCCGTACCTATGGTGATCGGCTGGAAACACTGGCCTATGTGCGCGATGCGGGCATGAAGATCTGCTCCGGCGGCATCCTGGGAATGGGTGAGACGCTGGAAGATCGGGCCGGATTGCTGATTCAGCTGGCCAACCTGCCCGAGCACCCCGAAAGTGTGCCAATCAACATGCTGGTCAAGGTCAAGGGTACGCCGCTGGAAAACGCCGAAGACGTGGACCCCTTCGATTTCATTCGCACCCTGGCCGTGGCACGCCTCATGATGCCCAAGTCCCATGTGCGTCTTTCCGCCGGGCGCGAGCAGATGAACGAGCAGACCCAGTCGCTGGCCTTCTTCGCCGGAGCGAACTCGATCTTCTACGGCGATCGTCTGTTGACCACCACCAACCCGCAGGCCGAGAAGGACATGCGGTTGTTCGAGCGTCTGGGTATCAAGCCCGAAGAGCGCCAGGAGCACGATGACGAGGTTCATCAGGCGGCGATTGAGCAGGCCTTGGTGGAACAGAAGAGCAGCGCCATGTTCACCAACGCGGCAGCCGTCTGAATTCCGACTGTCAGCCTTGTCGTCTTTTGACTGCGGGCGCAGCGTCAAAACATCTAGCATCCAGGCAAGCCCGTCAGCCGGGCTTGCCGCTTGCGGGTGAATACAGAGCCTTCTATGCCTTTCGATCTATCTGCACGCCTGGCTGAGCGCCGCGCGGCCCATTTGTACCGTCAACGCCCGTTGCTGGGATCACCCCAAAGCGCGCGGGTGGTGGTGGACGGCCGGCCATTGTTGGCGTTCTGCAGCAATGATTATCTGGGTCTGGCCAATCATCCCGAGGTGATAGAGGCCTTTAGCGAAGGGGCTCGACGCTGGGGAGTAGGCGGGGGCGCATCGCATCTGGTGATGGGTCATAGCGAGCCTCATCATCAGCTTGAAGAGGCGCTGGCGGTCTTTACCGGCAGGCCGCGCGCCTTGCTCATGTCCAGCGGCTATATGGCTAATCTTGGCGTTATCAGTGCGTTGGTCGGGCAGGGCGATTCCGTCGTAGAGGATCGCCTCAACCACGCCTCGCTCCTGGATGGCGGATTGTTGAGTGGTGCTCGGTTTTCCCGCTATTTGCACAACGACCCGGTGAGCCTGGCTTCCCGGCTGGAGAAAACCTGCGGCAACACCTTGATAGTAACCGACGGCGTGTTCAGCATGGACGGCGATCTTGCCGACCTGCCAGCGATCTGCTCTGCGGCACGTGCGCGTGGAGCCTGGGTGATGGTCGACGACGCCCATGGCTTCGGTTGCCTGGGAGAGCAGGGCGGCGGCATCGTCGAGCACTTCGGGCTTGGCGTAGCGGATGTTCCGGTTCTGGTTGGCACGCTGGGCAAGGGTTTCGGTACGGCTGGCGCCTTTATCGCAGGCAGCGAGGAACTGATTGAAAGCCTCATCCAGTTTGCCCGGCCCTATATCTACACCACCAGCCAGCCGCCCGCAGTAGCTTGCGCAACGCTTAAGAGTCTACAACTGTTGCGCGATGAAAGCTGGCGCCGCGAGCACCTGGCGCGCCTGATTGGCCAGTTCCGTGCCGGGGTGGGCGAACTGGGACTGCGGCTGATGGACAGTTCGACCCCTATACAGCCCATTATCATCGGTAGCAGCGAGCGCGCCATGGCTCTGTCGGCGGCGCTACGCGAGCAGGGTCTGCTGGTAACCGCTATCCGCCCCCCGACCGTTGCGCGCGGTACTGCGCGTTTGCGGGTGACGCTGTCCGCAGGGCATTCAGAAGATGATGTGGCGCAACTACTCGATGCGTTGAAGCACGCATCCATCAGCCTGCCGGAGCAAGCCGATGACTAGCATCACTTTATTGCCCGGCTGGGCTATGGCGACTGCCACAATGGAACCGCTGCGCGGAGCGCTACAGGAACGCCTGCCGCAAACCAGAGTTGATTGTCATGGCTTGCCGGCCATGCAGATGTCGAGCATCGAGCCAGATCTGGCGCAGTTGGCCGATGAGCTTGCCCCGGGTGTGCTGGTGGGCTGGTCATTGGGCGGAACCCTGGCGTTGCAGTTGATGCGGCGCTTTCCAGAACGCTTCTGCGCTGTGGTAACGCTGGCGAGTAATGCCAGTTTCGTCTGTCGCAAGACCTGGCCCGATGCGATGCCCGCCGAAACCTTCAAGACGTTCTATAACGATTTTCGGGATGAACCGGAACAAATTCTCAAGCGTTTCGCCAGTCTGGTTACCCAGGGCAGTGAACAAGCCCGGCAGCTGCGAAAGACGCTCAAATTTGACGATGCCGGCCATGAGCAACGACTGCATGCCCTGGCTTTGCTGGGCGTGCTGGATAGTCGAGCTATGCTCGCCCGCGGCACCGTACCACTATTGCACTGCCTTGCCGGTCGGGATGCGCTGGTGCCCGCGGCCGTAGCCAAGCCTCTGGCGGAACTGGACCCAGGCGCGACCGTGGTCGTCCATCCCCAGGCCAGCCATGCGTTGCCCCTGGAGCAGCCGCTCTGGGTTGCCGAGCAGATCGCCGGATTTGTGCAGGCCAGACATGCTTGAACCCTGGATCGACAAGCGGCAGGTGGCTGATTCGTTCAGTCGTGCCGCACGGACCTATGATCAAGCCGCTGAGTTCCAGCGTACCGTCGGTACCAATCTGTTGGCACGCTTGCCAGAGCAGCTGCACGCCTCGGACGTGATTGATCTGGGTTGTGGTACGGGTTATTTCACGAGAATTCTGGCCGACCGTTATGCCTGTCCGGTAGCGGGTCTGGACCTGGCGGAAGGCATGCTGCGTTATGCCCGAGAGCGCTCCGCTGCCCCGTGCGCCTGGATAACCGCTGACGCGGAGGCTCTGCCGTTGCGCTCCGCTTCTCAGGATCTGATCTTTTCAAGTCTGGCGCTGCAATGGTGTCCGCAGCTATCCCTGGCGTTGAAAGAGGGATGGCGCGTGCTGCGTCCAGGAGGCTGTATGGCCTTTTCGACGTTGGTTGATGGTTCCTTGAACGAGTTGCGGCAGGCCTGGCAACGGGTAGACGGATTTGTTCACGTCAATCGCTTCAGTCCGTTGGCCGACCTGCAGCGAAGCCTCGCGGAAGCCGGATTCACCCGCTGGCAATGTGAGGTGGAAGAGCATGTCCTGCACTACGGCCAGTTGAGCGAACTGACTCGCGAACTCAAGGCGCTGGGTGCCCACAACGTCAATCCGGGCCGTCCCGGGGGGCTGACCGGGCGAGCACGCTTGCGCGGACTGACCGAGGCATACGAGGTTTTTCGGCAGCCAGTAGGCCTGCCCGCGACCTATCAGGTCGCGCAGATAATGTTATTCAAAGGCGCTGGTCAGTAAACATTGGGGAACGGGCATGGCCAAACGATACTTCATTACCGGTACCGACACCGAAATCGGCAAAACCACCATCGCTGCCGGCCTGCTGCATGCTGCCCGTGCAGCGGGTCTGACCACGGCGGCAGCCAAGCCGGTTGCGGCAGGTTGTGAGCGCACCGCCCAGGGGCTGCGCAATGACGACGCCTTGATCCTGATGGCTGAGTGCGATCCTGCATTGAGCTATGAACTGATCAATCCCATTACGCTCGAGCCCGCTATTGCCCCGCATATTGCGGCCATAGAGGGCAAGGTCGCGCTCACGGTCGATCTTCTGGCGACGGCGTGCAATCAGGTTTTCGAGCGCGATGCGGACTTTACGCTGGTGGAAGGCGCGGGCGGCTGGCGGGTGCCGTTGAATGATCAGCAAACCCTGGCTGACCTGGCAAGCGAGCTGGCTATTCCGGTGATCATGGTAGTGGGCATGCGCCTGGGCTGTATCAACCATGCGCTGCTTACCGCTGAAGCCATTGCACGGGACGGTTTGAAGTTGGCGGGATGGATCGCCAATGGCGTGGACCCGCATATGAGCCGCCCGGAGGAAAATCTGACAACCCTCCGGCAACTGATCAAGGCCCCCTGTCTCGGAGTAATCCCTACGCTGAGCCCGCCATCAGCGGAAAAAGTGGCCGCTTGTCTGGATCTTGGGCCGCTGATCTGAAATAGCGATGGGTGATACCCACGCCGCTTGAGTTGTGCTTCAATGACCAGGAAATCACTATAGAGGCAATGTGCCATGGCTACTCTTGATTTGATGTCATCGGGCATGAACAGCGTTCGCCAAGGTCAATACCGCGCCAATACCGCCGCAGCTGAAATAGCTCGTCTTGGTGTGCCCTCCGAGCCAACCGCAGCGGCGTCCATCCCGTTGCAACCAGCCACTGGTCAGGCGGCGGCCACTACCCAGGTCGACACCAACCGGCCGGTCAATCTGGTAGATAGTCTGGTGGAGCTTCAGCGGGGGCGGCAAGAAGTCGAAGCGGGTGCGTCTGTTATCGATACGGCTAGCGAGGTGCTGGGCACTTTGCTGGATGTAACGGCCTGACCGTTCGGGTCATGCGCAATGATCAGCCTGAGTCCATCACTCTCCTCCCGATTTTCCTCGCCGATGATGATCTCAGGGCGACCTGCCGGGGCAGCCGACAGCACGCCACCGACCCCCACTACAATTGCCCGGCCTGCCACCGAAGCCGAACCTGATCGGCAGACAGAAAACGACCTTCGCAAAAGACTCGCCGAAATAGAGGCCGAATTGCAACGCGTTACGCAGGCCGATATTGCTGAACTGGCAACTCGGGATCGGGAGGTGCGTGCACATGAGCAGGCCCACCTGGCCGTAGGTGGCCAGTATGCTGGCGCAGTCACCTATGATTATGAGCGAGGGCCTGATGGTAGGCTTTACGCTGTAGGCGGTTCAGTCTCAATTGATACCGCCGCTGTTCCGGGAGATCCGGCCGCGACGCTAGCCAAGGCGCAGCAGGTGCAGCGCGCCGCATTGGCACCGGCACAGCCGTCGGCAACCGATCTTTCCGTGGCTGCCCAGGCCGCGCAAATGGCAACCCAGGCTCGTGCTGAACTGGCGAGCCAATCAGATGACGATACGCGAGCACGTAGCCCTGATGATCAGCCAGGTACCGATCGGAAAATGGAGCTGTACCGCACCGTAGGATCAGATGAGCGCAGTGCTGAATCCTCGGTAAATCTGGTAGCTTGAATCCTCCGCTCGGCCACCTGCCTAGCTATGTATTTCCTCTTCTCAGACGCATCTCCGTTGCCCAGAATTTACAATTTATTCATATCCGGACCCCTGCGGGTACTTGACATAGGCATGGCGTAAACGTATGTTTCAAACGTCTGTTTGAATCAGCTGCCTTGCAGCAAAAATTGCAGCTAATGGCTGCTCTTGAATCCCTGTTATAACCATTGAGGTCAAGTACCATGCCAGATTACAAGGCTCCCCTGCGTGACATTCGCTTCGTTCGTGACGAAGTACTGGGTTATGAAGAACACTACAAGAGCCTGCCGGGCTGCGAAGACGCCACCCCTGATATGGTCAATGCCATTTTGGAAGAGGGCGCCAAATTTTGTGAGCAGGTCATTGCCCCGCTGAACCGCGTTGGCGATGCCGAAGGCTGCACCTGGAGCGCTGAGGGCGTGAAAACGCCAGAGGGATTCAAGCAAGCTTACGCGCAGTATGTTGAAGGCGGCTGGCCAAGTCTGGCGCATGACGTCGACCATGGTGGTCAGGGGCTGCCCGAATCACTGGGTTTGGCAGTAAGCGAAATGATCGGCCAGGCCAACTGGTCCTGGGGTATGTATCCCGGCTTGTCCCATGGTTGCATGAATACCATCGCCGCCCACGGTACCGACGAGCACAAGCACGTTTACCTGACCAAGCTGGTGTCCGGTCAGTGGACCGGCACCATGTGTCTGACCGAATCCCATTGCGGCACCGACCTGGGCATGCTGCGTACCAAGGCCGAGCCTGCCGCTGATGGCAGCTACAAGATCTCCGGCACCAAGATCTTCATCTCTTCCGGTGAGCATGACATGGCCGAGAACATCGTCCATATCGTACTTGCTCGCCTGCCCGATGCACCGGCCGGCACCAAGGGTATTTCCCTGTTCATCGTGCCCAAGTTTCTGCCAGATGCAAACGGCGAAAAGGGCGAGCGCAACGGCGTGAACTGCGGATCCCTCGAACACAAGATGGGTATTCACGGTAATGCCACCTGCGTCATGAACTTCGATTCGGCTACGGGTTTTCTGATCGGACCGCCGAACAAGGGCCTGAACTGCATGTTCACCTTCATGAACACCGCGCGTCTGGGTACAGCTCTGCAAGGTCTGGCGCATGCCGAAATCGGTTTCCAGGGTGGCATCAAATACGCCCGCGAGCGTTTGCAAATGCGCGCGCTCACTGGCCCGAAGGCGCCAGAAAAAGCTGCTGACCCGATTATCGTGCATCCTGATGTGCGCCGCATGCTGCTGACCATGAAGGCGTTCGCCGAAGGTAACCGTGCGATGGTGTATTTCACGGCGAAGCAGGTCGATATCCTCAAGAACAGCCAGGACGAAGGGCAGAAGAAGCAAGCCGACGCATTGCTGGCTTTCCTTACGCCAATCGCCAAGGCGTTCATGACCGAAGTGGGCTTCGAAGCGGCCAACCATGGCGTGCAGATTTATGGCGGCCACGGCTTCATCGCTGAGTGGGGCATGGAACAGAACGTGCGTGACGCGCGCATCTCCATGTTGTATGAAGGCACTACCGGCATCCAGGCATTGGATCTGCTGGGTCGCAAGGTGCTGATGACCCAGGGCGAAGCACTCAAGTGCTTCACCAAAATCGTCCACAAGTTTTGCCAGAATCACGAGGGCAACTCAGCCGTCCAGGAGTTCGTTGCTCCGCTGAATCAGCTGAACAAGGAGTGGGGCGAGCTGACCATGAAGATCGGCATGGCGGCGATGAAGGATCGCGAGATGGTCGGCGCTGCGTCAGTGGATTACCTGATGTATTCCGGCTACGTTTGCCTGGCCTACTTCTGGGCTGACATGGCCCGCGCTGCTGCCGAGCAATTGGCTGCCGGCACCAGCGAAGAGGGCTTCTACAAGGCCAAGTTGCAGACCGCGCGTTTCTACTTCCAGCGCATCCTGCCCCGCACTCGCACCCACGTTGATTCCATGATGTCAGGTGCTGACAACCTGATGGACATGGCTGAAGAGGATTTCGCGCTGGGTTACTGATCAGCCTGCGGGTTGTCAGGTAAGCAAAAAGGCCGGCCCCGCAGGGGGTCGGCCTTTTTGCCTGCTAATGATGGTCGCGTTGCCGACCAGCGTTGCAAGATGTTCCTGAAAGCCTACACCTCAATCCAAGGCGCCAAGATGTAGTCCTGCACTTTCAAGCTCGGATCGATCTTGGCTTGCAGAACGCAGGGCTGTTGTTGCTGCCAGTGGTGCTCCCGGTTGCGCTTCGGCCCACGCGGGACCAGCGTCGGTAGGCGGTGTCACGTCAGCGGCGCGATTCACATCTAGCACGGCTCCCGCGCCAGACGTAGCCCGCTGAACTGCCAACGCGCCTGCGGTGGAAAGAAGTTGCGATAGCTGGTGCGGGAATGTCCCGTTGGGGTGGCGAGGGATGCTCCGCGCAGGACCATCTGGTTGATCATGAACTTGCCGTTGTATTCACCGACCGCACCCGGCGCTGGCTGGTACCCCGGGTAGGCAAGATAGGCGCTATTTGTCCATTGCCATACTTCGTTGAACAGGCCGGACAACTGGGGTTCGGATCGCGCTGCAAACTCCCATTCCGCTTCGGTCGGCAATCTGGCATTGGCCCAGCGCGCATAGGCGTCTGCCTCATAAAAGCTGACGTGGCTCAGTGCTGCGTCATGCGCAAGGGGCTGCTCGCCATGCAAGGTGAAGTTATGCCAGCCTTCGTCATCGTGCCGCCAGTACAAAGGGGCCCGCCACTGTTCCTGGCACAGCAGGTCCCACCCATCCGATAACCATAATTCCGGGCGGTTATAGCCCCCATCGGCCATGAACGCCAGATAGTCGCCATTGGTCACGTTGTGGGTCGCCAGCTCAAAGGGAGCGAGCCATACGCGGTGACGGGGCAGCTCATTGTCATAGCAAAAACCGCTCGCGTCATAGCCGTTCTCAATCAACCCGCCGCTGAGAAGAATGAAGCCGTTGCCCGTCCCCTGTTCAGACTGAGCGGACTGATCCGCCGAGATGGGTCGCCAGGCAGGGCGCAGCGGGTTGGCAAAGAAATGGTGCTTCAAGTCGGTCAGGATCAGCTCCTGGTGCTGCTGCTCATGATTTAGCCCAAGCTCTATCAGGTCCAGTACGGCACCAGGGAGCCCCTGGTTCTGCATGGCGCTCCGCAAATGCTGATCGACATGCGCACGATAGTCGAGCACCTCCTTTAGGGTAGGGCGGGACAACATGCCCCGTTCAGCCCGGGTATGGCGCTCGCCCACGCCGACGTAGTAGGAGTTGAAAAGCACCTTGAAGGCTGGGTCGTAAGCCGCAGGTGCATCAGCCAGGGATGCCAGCACGAATGTTTCGAAGAACCAGGTGGTATGTGCCAGATGCCACTTTACGGGGCTGGCATCGGGCATCGATTGCAGTTGGCAGTCTTCTGCGTTGAGACTCTCGATGAGGTCTGTGGTGTGCCTTCGGACCTCATCAAACCGGGCGGTCAGCATTTCGCTGCGCGGGACGGTGTGATGAATGCTCATGAGGTTGGCTCCGCGAGAAATACGCCAAACCATTGCCTGGGGTCCGTCCAGAGCTGGTGGCGTCCGAACCCGGCTTCCGCCAGCATCTCTCCGAAGGCTGCCGTCGTATATTTGTGGGAATACTCTGTAAGGACCTGTTCCCCGGCGCTGAAGCATCGGGAGTTGCCCTCTCCGAGGTTGACCTTGTGGTCTCGTTTGGCGACCAGATGCATTTCTATGCGGCTGCGATCAGAATCGAATATTGCCCGATGGGAAAAATTGTTGGTGGCAAAATCAGCAGCGATTTCCCGGTTCACCACTTCCAGGACGTTGAGATTGAAGGCGGCGGTTACGCCAAGGGCATCGTCGTAAGCCGCTTCGAGTATTTGTGCAGGCTTCACCAGGTCAACGCATATCAACAAGCGCCCCTTGTCACCACAATGCCGCCGGATGTTGCGCAGCAGCCTCAATGCATCCGCGCGCGCGAAATTGCCTATGGATGATCCTGGATAAAAGAAAACAGGCGCCGCATTGGGCTTTTCTTCCAACAAATGCTCAAGGTTTAGGGTGCGGGTGAAATCACTGACTACGCCAACGCATTCCAGCCCAGGATGACAGGCGGCGACGCTGGTCAGAGAGGTCTGCAGAAAATCTCCGGCGATATCCACTCCTACCAGCCTTGCCGGGGATATCTGGTCAAGCCAGCGTTCGGACTTGGCGCAATCGCCACAGCCGAGATCGATCCATTGTGCTCCGGGCGGTAGAGCAGCGGCTATTTCCTCGGCATGGTCTCGAAAGATGGCGGCTTCGGTACGGGTGGGATAGTACTCGTCCAGTTTGCAGATGCGGGTGAACAGCTCGCAACCCACCGCGTCGTAGAAATATTTCGAATCTATGCGTGCTGCCGGTTGCATCAATCCCTTCAGCAAACTGGCTCTTTCTTCCTGGACGTTCAGGTGCAGGGTATTTTCGATGCGAGGCAGGGGGAGGGCTATATTCACGATTGGACCTTTGGCGATTGGCTGCTCTGACTTTGAAAGCTAGCAGTATGTTGCCGCTTTCGCCAATCGCCGGGGGGGCTCGCAAGTCACTGGTGGATAGCGATAAATACGGGCCGGCCCTTGTCCCCTCTGGCCTAGAGGTCGGCCTCAACCGTTTCCCTGATGAGCTTGAAAAGTTTGCGCGACGCCGCTGGTGGTTTGTTCTCCGCGGCTTCCTTGCTCGCCTGTCTTATTAGCTGCCGCAGATTCTGACGGTCAGTCTGGGGGTACCTTGCGATGAAGGCTTCCTGATCCTCCGCATTGCCGGTCAGCAAGCGGTCACGCCACCGTTCCAATTGATGAAAATGCTGCGCATGGGCCTGACTGCTGCTGTCGAGACGATCCACATAAGCCTGGATCGCTTCTATATCCTGGTCTCGCATGAGCTTTCCGACAAAACTGAGGTGCCGTTTGAGCGCGCCCCGGGCGGTGTGCCGGTGTGCTTCATCCAGGGCGGCCCGCAGTTTATCGGTTAGCTCGAGCTTATCGAGCTGGGCTGGTTTGAGCTCGGTAAGACGCCGCCCCAGGTCCTGCAACTGATGCAGCTCACGCTTGACCTGCGTCTTGCTCTTGCCGTCTTCAGTCTGCTCTTCGTCTTGAAAATCTGTCATGTTCGTCCCGGTACTGTCTTCGCCACGTTAATCCGCGCCATGATACCCGTTCACAGGGCGGCTGTCCGGAGTACAATGGCTACTTAAAGGAGACCCTATGACCGATATTCTGCCTACCCAGCACGACGATCCCCAAGCCACACGAAACGCACTGGAGCAACGTGTCGCTTTCATCCTCGACGAATCCAGACGCCAGGGCGCTTCGGCCTGCGAGGTGATAGTCAGTAACAACACCGGCCTCTCGGTGGGAGTGCGCCACGGTGAAGTTGAAACGGTCGAATTCAATCGTGATCAAGGGTTTGGCATCACATTGTATGCCGGGCAGCGAAAAGGTTCTGCCAGCACTTCGGATACGTCAGATAAGGCCATTAAGGCTGCTATCGAAGCCGCTTTGGCCATTGCGCGCCATGCCTCCGAAGATCCCTTTTCGGGGCTTGCAGACCCGCAGTTGATGGCGAGCGAACTGCCTGACCTGGATCTTTATCACCCGTGGGAACTGTCCGCCGAACAGGCTATTCAGCGCGCATTGGCCTGTGAGGCCGCGGCGCTGGAGGTGGACGCGCGTCTGACCAGCGATAGCGCCAATGTCAGCAGTCAACAGGGTTGCCGAGTCTATGGCAACAGCAATGGATTTATCGGTAGTACTCTGGGTACCCGTCATAGCGCTTCTGCAGTGCTGATCGTGGCATCCGAACAGGGCATGCAGCGGGACTATTGGTACGGCGTAGATCGGGTAGCAGACCAGCTACCCACTCCAGAGGCATTAGGTCGCAAGGCCGCGGAGCGGACGCTGGCCCGGCTGGGTGCCGGTCCTGTTGCCACTGCCAAGGTTCCCGTGCTGTTCATGGCGGACCAGGCCGCCGGCTTGCTTGGACATCTTGTCGGGGCTATTGCCGGAGGCGCCGTGTATCGCCAGTCGACCTTTCTCCTCGATGCGTTCGGCCAGGGGGTTTTCCCCGAATGGGTCACTATCGACGAGCGTCCGCATATGAAAAGGGCGCTGGGCAGCGCGGCGTTCGACGGCGATGGTCTGGCGACCCGCGACCAGGCGTTCATCGAAGGGGGCGTTCTGCGCAGCTGGGTTCTCGGCACTTATTCGGGGCGTAAATTGGGGCTACCCAGTACCGCAAACTCCGGCGGCGTGAATAATTTGCATATAACCAGCAACGCCAGCGGTGGGCTCGATGCGATGCTCAAGGAGATGGGTACGGGCTTGCTGGTGACCGAATTGATGGGCCAGGGAGTTAATGGCGTAACGGGGGATTACTCCCGTGGCGCGGGCGGCTTTTGGGTAGAAAACGGGGTGATCAGTCATCCGGTCAAGGAAGTTACCATCGCGGGCAACCTGCGTGACATGTTCAGTAGACTGCGCTGTGTAGGCTCAGACGTGGAACGGCGTGGCAACTATCTGACCGGCAGTTGGCTGGTCGATGGCATGACTGTGGGCGGCGCTTAGGCTCACTCGCCCTCTTCAAAATAGTTATTGATCAGGGCCTTCAGTTCCTCGATGGCCTGCTCAGCCTGTTCGCCCTCGCAACTTACGCAGACTTCGGTTCCCTTGCTGGCCGCCAGCATCATGACCTGCATGATGCTCTTGCCGTCCACTAGATTCTGTTCAGTGGTACCGATCCTGACCTGGCATCCGTAACGGCTGGCCACGCCAACGAACTTGGCTGCGGCTCGCGCATGCAGCCCCAGCTTGTTGATGATCTGAATTCGGCAGATAGTCATGTCTAGGGCAAGTCGCGGTGGCGGATAAGCAGGTTGGGTGTGGTGGCGCTCAATTCCCTGACCAGCCGCTCGGCAATGTAAACCGACCGATGATGCCCGCCGGTGCAGCCTATGGCGATGCTCATGTAGCTGCGTTCTCCAGCCGCGTAGCGGGGCAGCCATTTCTCGAGAAACTGGCGGATGTCCTGATACATTTCCTGCACCTCCGGCTCCGCGTCGAGGTAGTCGCAAACGGCTTGATCTCTCCCGCAAAATGGCCGTAGGTCGGGCTTCCAGTAGGGGTTCGGCAGGCACCGCACGTCAAATACCAGATCTGCATCCACCGGGACACCACGCTTGAACCCGAACGACTGGATCAGTACCGAGGGGGTATTCGCCTCGCTGCTTAGCAGGCGTTGCTTGAGCAGGTCGCGAAGCTGGTAGAGCGTCAGATGACTGGTGTCTATCTTCAGATTGGCCAGGTCGATTATCGGTTCGAGCAGGCGCAATTCCGTTGCGATTGCTTCGGCGAGCGATTGGTTTCCGTCTGTCAGGGGATGTTTGCGCCGGGTTTCGGAAAATCGCTTGATCAGCACCTCATCGGTTGCTGCCAGAAACAGCACGTCGCAGCGAATACCGGAATCCCGTACGGCCTGGAGCAGCTCCGGAAATCGTGCAAGGTCGCTCGCCAGATTACGTGCATCGATGCTGATGGCCACCTTTGGAAGGTTCAGGTCAGTCTGGCTTGCCTGCCTCGCCAGGTCGGGTAACAAGCCTGCCGGGAGATTGTCGATGCAGTAGAACCCATTATCTTCAAGCAGGTGGAGCGCAGTGCTCTTGCCTGAACCGGAACGGCCACTGACGATCACCAGGCGCATGCTCGTCAGCCTCGGCCGCTAGCGCCGACCATGGCCTCATACAGGGCCTGGGCGTCGGGAGCTTGGCGCAGAGCTTCACGTAAGGATTGCTGGTCCAGCTTTTCGGCCAGCATTTTCAGTATCTGCAAGTGCTGTTCGGTGGCTTCCTGGGGGACCAGCAACACAAAAATCAGATCTACCGGTTCTCCGTCCAGCGCGTCGAAATCTATTTTGCTATCGAGCTGCAATAAAGTGCCGGTTGCCTGAGTGCATCCTTCCAGGCGGCAGTGCGGAATGGCTATTCCATGACCGAAGCCTGTTGAGCCGAGTTTTTCCCGGGCAATAAGACTGTCATAGACAGCATCGGAGTCGAGGTTGGTGTGCTGGGAGATCAGTTTGCCGATCAGCTCCAGCACACGTTTTTTTGAGCCCCCTTGCACACCTGCGAAAGTGCGCTCGAGAGTGAGGATATGGTCTATTTGCATGATTGCGGCGTTGTCAGCCTTATCTGTCGTGGGCGCCCTGAAGGCGGTCAATGTTCTTTTCCTTATGCTTGATCAGCTGTCGGTCAAGCTTGTCGGTCAATAAGTCGATAGCTGCATACATATCGCTATGCTCGGCGTTGGCTACGACTTCCCCTCCTGCGACATGTAAGATCGCTTCCGCTTTCTGGCGGACCTTTTCTACTTCGAGGATGACCTGGACGTTGGTAATCTTGTCAAAATGCCTTTCGAGCCGGCTCATTTTCTCAGTGACGTAATCGCGCAAACCGTCAGTGATATCGAGTTGATGACCGCTGATATTTAATTGCATACGGCTTCTCCTGATTGGCTTTATGAACGAGGTGAAAATTATCACCCGATGGTGCCATCTAAATCCTCTGTCTGGTCAAACTAGCCGCTTACGCTCGCTGGAGGGGGCAATGTTGAGCGACTCGCGATATTTGGCAATTGTCCGGCGGGCTACATCGATGCCCTGTTCTTCCAGTAAACCAGCGATCTTGCTGTCGCTCAATGGTTTCTTTGGGTTTTCTGCAGCGACCAGTTTTCTAATCAGTGCTCGAATGGCTGTGGAGGAGAACTCACCCCCTTCGGCTGTGCCCACGTGGCTTGAAAAAAAGTATTTCAGCTCAAAAATGCCGCGGGGTGTATGCATGAATTTCTGCGTGGTCACGCGCGAGATAGTGGACTCATGCATGCCCACTGCTTCAGCAATGTCATGCAATACAAGCGGCTTCATCGCCTCTTCGCCGTACTCCAGAAATCCGCGTTGATGTTCGACGATCTGGGTCGCCACCTTCATAAGCGTTTCGTTACGGCTTTGCAGACTCTTGATGAACCAGCGCGCCTCCTGCAGGTGATTGCGCAGATAGGTGTTGTCATCACTTGTGTCTGCCCGACGGACCATTGAAGCGTAGTGGCTGTTGACCCGGACCTTGGGGACCGACTCCTGGTTCAACTCGACGATCCAGCGCTGACTATCGCGTCGAACAATGACATCAGGTATCACGTATTCCGCATCACCCGAAGCGATTTCCGCGCCGGGACGGGGATTGAGGGTTTGAATCAGGCTTACGGCATCCCGTAGTTGGTCTTCCTTGAGCTTTGAACGACGCATCAACTGCGTAAAATCGCGATTTCCGAGTAGCTCAAGATGATCTCTGACCACACGAATAGCCTGATCCAGCGAGGGCGTATCAGCCGGCAACTGACGCAGTTGCAAAAGGAGGCACTCGCTGAGATCCCGCGCGCCTATACCAACCGGCTCGAACTGCTGAATCCGGTGCAGAACCATCTCGACCTCATCCAATTCCACTTCGAGCTCTGGATCCAGCGAGGCGAGGATGTCTTCCAGCGACTCTTCGAGATAACCGTCAGCGTTGATGCCATCTATTAGCGCTATGGCTATCTGGTAGTCGGTCTCCGACAGGGGAATGAGGTTGAGCTGCCACTCGAGATGGCTTTGCAGTGTCTCGCCTGTGCCCGTGCGCGAGGTGAAATCCCAGTCCTCATCGTCGTTGCTTGGCAGAGAGCTGGCAGAGCTTTGATAGACATCTTCCCACTGGGTGTCTACCGGCAATTCGCTGGGGATCTGTTCGTTCCAGTTGCCTTCTTCTTCCGCATGGCCGTGCTGCTCGATGGAGTCCAGTGCAACGGGCTCCGGCAAGGTGACAGCGGGGGCGTCTTCATTGTCTGAAGAGCTGTCACGGCTGGAAAAATCGTCGTCGCCTTCGTCTGCCATTTCCAGCATGGGATTTGCTTCCAGTGCCTCCTGGACTTCCTGCTGAAGGTCGAGGCTGGATAGCTGAAGCAGACGAATGGCTTGCTGCAGCTGAGGCGTCATTGTCAGCTGCTGCCCCATCTTGAGGACGAGCGTAGGTTTCATCGTTCGGTAGAGTACCTTGTGCTAAATCAAACCTGGTCAGAACCTGTGGCCTTATGCCCCCTAGCATGCCTGAAACGATTAGCCATTTACAGGCGGAAGGCATGACCCAGGTAAACATCCCTTACCAACTGGTTGGAAAGCACCGTCTCGGCGTTCCCCTCGGCAATGATATGACCATCGTTGACGATATAGGCCTTGTCGCAGATATCCAGTGTTTCACGCACGTTGTGGTCGGTGATCAAGACGCCGATGCCTTTGTCCTTGAGATGCTGAATGATCTGCTTGATGTCGTTGACCGAGATCGGGTCCACACCAGCGAAGGGCTCGTCGAGCAGAATGAATTTGGGTTCGGTAGCCAGCGCACGCGCGATCTCAACTCTGCGCCGCTCCCCGCCGGACAGGCTCATGCCGGGACTGTCCTTCAGATGATGAATGTGGAATTCACGCAGAAGCGACTCCAGCTTGCCTTCTCGGCCCAGGCGATTGAGATCCTTGCGGGTTTCTAGAATGGCCATGATGTTCTGACCAACCGTCAGCTTGCGAAATATCGAGGCTTCCTGCGGCAGATAGCCGATGCCCTGGCGGGCGCGGCCATGCATCGGTAGTCTCGTGACATCGGTGTCGTTGATGAGGATATTGCCTTCATCTGCCTTCACCAGACCCACGATCATATAGAAGCAGGTGGTTTTTCCCGCGCCATTGGGGCCGAGGAGCCCAACCACCTCACCACTGGTAATTGACAGCGAAACGTCTCGCACCACCTTGCGGGATTTGTAGGCCTTGGCCAAGTGGCGAGCTTCAAGTTTGATCATTGTGCCGCCGGTTCATCACGTTTTCTGGGCTGGATGGTCATCTGGATGCGCTGCGGCGCTTCCGTACTCTCGCCAGCGCGGCCAGCCTCCACGAGCTCTTCGCGTACGTTATAGGTGACGTACTCACCCTCGAAGGTATTCCCTTCCTGGTCCAGGTGGGCGTCGTCGATAAGCACGACCCGCTCGTCAGCGGCATAATATTCGATGGTCTGGCCCCGCGCATTCACGGGGCCCTGGTCCGGCTGGGGAGTCTGAACGAATGTGGCCGGGTTGCCCACGCTGACTATCTTGCTGACTGCGCCCTCGGCGTCGGTATTAAGTGTCACCTGATCGCCCGTCAGGCGCATGGTGCCCTGGGTAATCACTACGTCGCCGGTATAAACGGCGGTATTACGGCGATCATCAAGCGTGGCAGTATCGGCCTGAATGCGGATCGGCTGCTCACTGTCCTCCGGAAGCGCAAAGGCGGGAAGGGTGGGGCTGAGCATCAGCGCCGCAACGACCAGGATTTTAACGCACCTCATGTTGGCCTCTTACATTGGATAGCAGCTTCAGGCGGCCATCATTGAGATAAACTTCCATGCCCGTGGCTGTGGTTACATTGCGGGCGGCTTCGATTCTAACGTCTCGATCAGTTTCGGCATAATCCCGGGAAGGAAACACGGTCAGTTCCGAGGTCGTCAACTGTCTTGGCGCGTCTCCGGGAACCTCCTGTTCCAGCAATACGTTCTCGATCAGTCTCACCTTGTCGCCTCCTTCGGTCACTTCGCCGTGCGCGGCAGTGACGAACCATGGCTGTTCGTCACCCTCACGGAAAAATATCAGATCAGGGGCTTCGAGCCGTGTACTGCCGTCGCTGACCAGCTGTATGGCTCTGTCGCTGGTGAGTTTGTAAGCCGGCTTGCCATCCTCACCGAGCATGGATATGCGAGGCTCGACCATGAAAAAGTCAGGCTTCAACGGGTCAACGATCATGGGCGGGGCGGTAAAGCTTGCAGGTCTGATGTTCCAGTAGCCAACCGCCAGCGCAAGAAGCATCGCCAGCCCGATGATAGCGCCCAGGACAAGGTAGCGAGGCGGGTTGAAGTTCACAGGTACGCTGCCTGTGCGGCATCCAGAGTGCCTTGTGCGCGCATGATCAGTTCGCAGAACTCACGCGCTGCGCCGCGACCTCCAGCCGCCATGGTAACCCCATGTGCATGATGTCTGACGAAGGGGTCCGCTGTGGATACAGCCATGCCCAGGCCCACCCGGCGTATGACCGGAAGATCAGGCAGGTCATCGCCGAGAAAAGCAATTTCTTCAATATTCACGGTCACCTTCTGACGCAACTCGGCCAGAGCCGCAAGCTTGTCTTCGCGACCCTGGATCAGATGCTTGATGCCCAAATTGGCAGCACGCCGTTCAACCAGGGGCGAGTTGCGTCCGCTTATGATTGCGACCTCTACGCCGGAAGCAATCAGCATCTTGATGCCGTGACCGTCAAGCGTGTTGAAGGATTTGAATTCGGTGCCGTCGGGCATGAAATAGAGTCGACCGTCCGTCAATACCCCGTCGACATCAAAAATTGCCAGCTTTATGGCTCTGGCGCGTTCCATAAGAGTATTCATCGCTTGGCTCATACGACCCCCGCTCGAAGCAGGTCGTGCATATTCAAAGCGCCTACTGGCTGGCCGACGGCGTCGACCACGAACAGCCCGTTGATTTTACCATCCTCCATTACCTTGAGCGCCTCCGCGGCTAGGGCGCCCTGACGAACAGTCTTGCAGCGTCGAGTCATGACGTCGGCAATCGTGGATGTGTGGATATCAATGTTCTGATCCAGCGTCCGGCGCAGATCGCCATCGGTAAATATGCCTGCCAGCTTCCCCTGCGGATCTCTGATGCCGGTAAGACCGAGTCCTTTGTGGGTCATCTCCAGCAACGCATCGCGCAGGGTCGTGTCCGGGTTGACCATTGGCATGCGCTCTCCGGCGTGCATGATGTCATCAACCAGCAGCAGCAGGCGACGTCCCAGTGTGCCGCCGGGATGTGAAAAGGCAAAATCCTCAGCGCTGAATCCGCGGGCCTCGAGCATGGCTATCGCCAGCGCGTCGCCCATGACCAGCGCGGTGGTAGTGCTGGACGTTGGGGCAAGATTCAAGGGGCACGCTTCGAGCTCTACTCCGGTATGCAGGTTAGCAATCGCCGCCCGGGCCAAAGTGGAATCAGGGTTGCCGGTGATACTGATCATCGGTACGCCCAACCGTTTTATCAGGGGCAGCAGGGTCACCAGTTCAGCCGTATTTCCGGAATTGGAAAGAGCTATCACCACGTCTTTGTTGGTAATCATGCCCATGTCCCCGTGGCTCGCCTCACCAGGGTGAACAAAAAAAGCTGGCGATCCGGTGCTCGCCAGCGTGGCTGCTATTTTCTTGCCGACATGTCCGGACTTGCCCATGCCAGTGACAACGATGCGAGCAGAACATGCAAGCAGGGTTTCGCAGGCAGTTACAAACTGGTCATTGAGTCTGGCCAAAAGGCTGTCTACTGCGTCGCGCTCCATGCTGATGGTGCGCTGCGCCGAGGCGATAAAATCAAAATCGGACATGTGTCGTTAAGCGTCTGTGGCGGATCAGTGCGCGAGTATAGCGTTTTGTGACAACCAACTCACCTGCTGAGCGTCTGGATAGCATTCAGCATGAGCCGCATAAAAAGTCTTTAGTAAGCGGATATTGTGCAGCTTGGGGCTAAGCGGTTGAGCTGGTATATTAGCGCGTTCGTTTTGCCCGTCATTCGTCGGTAACCAAGGTTGGGTTTTGCAAATATGGCCGTATCTTCGGAGTATATCGTTGATCTTCAGCAGATTTCGTTCACTAGAGCTGAGCGAGTGATCTTTGATAAGGTCGATATCCGTATCCCCCGGGGCAAGGTGACCGGCATTATGGGCCCGTCTGGCTGTGGCAAGACCACTCTGCTGCGCTTGATCGGCGCTCAATTGCGGCCAGATAGCGGCGCAATTGTGGTAAATGGGCAAAATATTCCTGAGCTTGGCAGAGAGGATCTGTTTGCGGCTCGACAGCAGATGGGCATGCTGTTTCAAAGTGGTGCGCTTTTCACCGATCTGAGTGTTTTTGAAAACGTGGCATTTCCCCTGCGCGTGCATACCTCTCTGCCCGAGGACATGGTGCGCGATATCGTGCTGCTCAAGCTCCAGGCGGTTGGGCTGCGCGGCGCGCACAAACTGATGCCCGATGAACTTTCAGGTGGCATGAAACGCCGTGTGGCTTTGGCGCGCGCCATTGCGCTGGATCCTGAATTGATGATGTACGACGAACCCTTTGTAGGCCAGGATCCGATTTCAATGGGCGTTCTGGTGCGCTTGATCAGGCTGCTCAATGATGCGCTGGGTCTATCCAGTATTGTGGTCTCACATGATCTGGCTGAAACCGCAAGCATTGCTGACTACCTGTATGTCGTGGGTGATGGGCAGGTTCTCGGTCATGGACAGACAGACGAGCTGATGAACTCGGATAATCCGCGCATTCGTCAATTCATGCAGGGTGAGCCTGACGGCCCCGTCCCCTTCCATTTTCCGGCCAATGGCTATATCGATGACCTGTTGAGCAGGGAGCGCACATAATGGGCGCTATGATCAATCGCCTGGCCCTGCTCGGTTACGCCGGTCTTAATGTGATCGCCGCGTTAGGCCGGTCAGGTGTGTTTCTGTTCCAGGCGCTGACTGGGCGCTCTCGCTTTGGCAATGCGTTCGAGTTGCTGTTGAAGCAGCTGTATTCGGTCGGTGTGCTGTCGCTGGCCATCATAATCGTCTCCGGCCTGTTTATTGGTATGGTCCTGGCCCTGCAGGGTTACATGATCCTCGTCGGTTACGGTTCGGAGCAGGCGGTTGGCCAGATGGTCGCACTGACGCTGCTGCGGGAGCTTGGACCGGTGGTAACCGCGCTTTTGTTCGCTGGCCGCGCCGGCTCTGCGCTGACCGCCGAGATTGGCCTGATGAAAGCCACTGAGCAGCTCTCCAGTCTGGAAATGATTGGCGTGGATCCGCTCAAGTATGTGATAGCCCCGCGTTTATGGGCTGGTTTTATTTCAATGCCGTTGCTCTCGATGATTTTCTGCGTGGTGGGCATATGGGGCGGCGCCATGGTCGCGGTCGACTGGTTGGGCGTATACTCGGGCTCCTATTGGTCCAACATGCAAAACGCCGTCGAATTTGGCAGCGATGTGATTAACGGGCTTATCAAGGCCATTGCGTTCGCTTTTGTGGTGACCTGGATTGCCGTGTTCCAGGGTTACGATTGCGAACCGACCTCCGAAGGCATCAGTCGGGCTACCACCCGCACTGTTGTCTATGCGTCCCTGGCCGTTCTGGGCCTGGACTTCATTCTCACCGCACTGATGTTCTGATCATTCAAGGAAGCCATGATGCGTATGCGTACTCTGGAATTGACCGTAGGCGTGTTTATTCTCGCGGGGGTGCTTGCGCTTGCAGTTTTAGCGATGCGCGTCAGCGGCCTGACCAATGACGCTACCGGTGATTCCTACAAGGTTTTTGCCCATTTTGACAATGTGGCCGGCTTGACTACGCGTGCCAAGGTCACCATGGCCGGCGTGACTATTGGTCAAGTGACTGATATCAGGTTCGACAAGAATCGATATACCGGTTTTGTTGAAATGGCGATCAATAAAGACGTCAATACCTTACCGGCAGACAGCACGGCCTCAATAGTGACCGCTGGCCTGCTGGGTGAAAAATACGTAGGTATCTCGGTCGGCGGTGACGACCTGATGCTTGCTGAGGGTGATGAAATACACGATACCCAGTCCGCCCTTGTGCTGGAGGAGTTGATCGGCCGTTTCCTGCTTAACACAGTAAGTAGTGAAGATTAATCGAGGAATGAACATGCAAAATGTGATGAAGCTGGTGCTGGCTCTGGCCATGTCGCTGCCGCTGGTAGCCCAGGCGGTCGCTGCGACGCCGCAACAGGTGGTCGAAGAAACGTCAACGCGTGTAATGGAAGTGCTGGATGCCAACCGCGAGACATACAAGGCTGACTCTGAAGCATTTCTTGAAGGGCTCAATGAAGTCCTCAACCCGGTGGTCGATTTCGAAGGCATCGCCCGCAGCGTCATGACCGTGCGCTTCAGCCGCGGTGCAAGTCCTGAGCAGATGGAGCGATTCATCGATACGTTCAAGCGCAGCATGGTTCAATTCTATGGCAACGCGCTGCTTGAATTCGATAGCGGCAACATCAAGGTTCTGCCGCCAGGCAATCGCGCGCAGCAGAGCGACGAGCGGGCTAGCGTAGACATGGAAATCCGTGCGACCAATGGCACTGTGTATCCCGTCACCTACACCATGGTAAACCTGGACGGTCAATGGAAGGTTCGCAACGTGATTGTCGAGGGCATCAATATCGGCCTGCTGTTCCGTGACCAGTTTGCCCAGGCGATGCAGACCAATCGCAACGATCTGGACAAGGTGATCAATAACTGGGGTGGGGTGGTGGCTGAATCGCGCGAGACCGTCGAGAAGGAAGTCGGCCAGTGACAGCCCGGGTGGTTGATGCAGGTAACGGCGTGCTCAATATGGAAGGCGTACTGGATTTCGCCAGCGTCGTGCCGCTGCGCGAAGATCTGGAGCGCGCCGTCGAGTCTTCACAAGGTAATATCATTCTCGATCTTGGTGGGGTAACCCGGGCAAATAGTGTTGGCCTTTCGCTGATTCTGATCGTCGCGCGGGCATTGGCCAGCCGAGGTGATCGCTTTCATATCAGAAATGTACCGTCGGGTTTGCAAAGCATTGCAACTGTCTGCGAGCTGGATGAGTGGCTGGCTTCGGTAACGGCCCCACCCAGCGCTGGTTGATTCCACACGATCCGCCGAAACAGGAGAACATTCGATGCAATCTCAAGAAGTGAAGCAGTTGATTGAAGCAAATCTGCCTGAAGCCCAGGTGGAGGTTGACGGCGAAGGCTGCAATTTTCAACTTATGGTCATCAGTGACTCTCTGGCGGGCCTGTCGCCGGTCAAGCGTCAGCAGCAGATCTATGCTTTGCTAAACGAGCATATCGCCAATGGCAGCATTCATGCCGTCACCATGAAATTTTTCACTCGCGAAGCCTGGGCGAGCCGTCCCTGACGGCCCCGATTAAAGAGACCTGTATGGACAAACTGATCATCACCGGCGGGAATCGCCTGAACGGTGAAATCCGCATTTCCGGCGCAAAAAATTCGGCTCTGCCGATCCTCGCTGCCACGCTTCTGGCCGACGAGCCGGTGACCATCTGCAACCTGCCGCACTTGCACGACATCACCACCATGATTGAGCTGTTTGGCCGAATGGGCATTCAGCCGGTGGTGGATGAGCGCCTGAACGTCGAAGTGGATCCCACCAGCATCACCACGCTGGTAGCTCCCTACGAGCTGGTGAAGACCATGCGAGCTTCTATTCTGGTGCTGGGCCCGATGGTTGCTCATTTTGGCCAGGCCGAGGTGGCGCTGCCGGGTGGTTGCGCCATTGGTACCCGTCCGGTTGATCTGCACATTCGCGGCCTTGAGGCCATGGGTGCGGAGATTACCGTTGATGGCGGTTATATCAAGGCGAAGGCCCCTGAAGGCGGGTTGCGCGGGGCGCACTTTTTCTTTGATACCGTGAGCGTTACCGGTACCGAAAACGTATTGATGGCGGCTACGCTGGCAAAAGGCCGGACGGTATTGGAAAACGCTGCCCGCGAGCCGGAAGTGGTCGACCTGGCTGAGTGTCTCATTGCCATGGGTGCACAAATTACCGGTCACGGCACTGCCACCATCACTATTGATGGGGTAGAGCGGCTACACGGGGCGCGCTATTCGGTCATGCCTGATCGCATCGAAACCGGCACCTATCTGGTAGCTGCCGCCGCGACCCGCGGTTATGTCAAATTGAAGGATACCGACCCGACTATTCTCGAAGCGGTACTGCTCAAGCTCGAGGAAGCCGGTGCGCTGATCGATACCGGTAAGAACTGGATCAGCCTCGATATGAAAGGCAACCGTCCGCGCGCCATCAGTTTGCGCACTGCGCCCTATCCGGCTTTTCCAACCGACATGCAGGCGCAGTTTATTGCGATGAACGCCGTGGCTGAGGGTACCAGTACTGTCATCGAAACCGTATTTGAAAACCGTTTCATGCACGTTCAGGAAATGAACCGCATGGGCGCGCAAATCCTGACAGAGGGCAATACCGCGATCGTGACCGGGGTCGAACGGTTGAAGGGAGCGCCGGTAATGGCTACCGACCTGCGCGCCTCGGCGAGCCTGGTTATCGCCGGCCTGGTGGCCGATGGCGATACGCTGGTGGACCGCATTTATCATATTGATCGCGGCTATGAATGTATCGAGGAAAAATTCCAGGCGCTTGGCGCCATTATTCGCCGGGTGCCAGCCTGAAGGATCAGTCATGAGCCAGAATTTGACCATCGCCCTGTCCAAGGGGCGCATCCTTGACGATACCCTGCCGTTATTGAAGCTGGCGGGTATCGAGCCGCTTGAGGATATGGAAAAGAGTCGCAAGCTGATATTCACTACCAGCGATCCGGACGTGCGGCTGCTTATTGTGCGCGCTACCGATGTACCTACCTATGTTGAACAGGGTGCCGCAGACCTGGGGGTCGCTGGAAAGGACGTCCTTATGGAATACGGCAGCCAGGGTTTGTACGAGCCCCTGGATCTGAAGATCGCCAACTGCAGACTGATGACGGCGGGACCGGTGGATACGCCCGAGCCCCGCGGCCGCTTGCGCGTCGCGACAAAATTTGTAAATGTCGCGCGGCGTTATTATGCCGAGCAGGGCCGTCAGGTCGAGGTCATAAAGCTCTACGGCTCGATGGAGCTGGCGCCACTGGTAGGTCTTGCCGACAAGATCATAGACGTGGTGGATACCGGCAACACGCTCCGAGCCAATGGTCTGGAGCCCCAGGAACTGATCGCCCATATCAGCTCAAGGCTGATAGTCAACAAGGCCTCGATGAAAATGAAGCATGCGCGTATCAAGGCGTTGATCGATCTGTTGGAAGGCGCGGTCGAGCGTCGCGCGAATTGATTCCGTGACTGTATCCATCATTTGAAGGTAATCGCCATGAACACGCCGTTGAACATCAAGCGTCTCGATGCCAGTCAGGTTGATTTCAGCCAGCATCTGGACACGCTGCTGGCGTGGGAAGGCGTGTCGGACAAGGCGGTAAACAGCCGGGTCGAGGAAATTATCGAAGCAGTACGCCAGCGTGGTGACGCTGCGCTGATCGAATACACTGCCCGGTTCGATGGGCTGGATGTGGCGCAGATGTCTGACCTGATCCTCGACCGGGCGCGGTTGGAGCTGGCGCTTGAACGCATTACCCCGGTGCAGCGCACTGCGCTGGAAGTGGCGGCAGAACGAGTGCGCATCTATCACGAGCATCAGAAACAGGATTCCTGGCGCTACACCGAGTCTGATGGCACCGTACTGGGCCAGCAGATCACTCCATTGGACCGGGCCGGGCTCTACGTGCCCGGCGGAAAGGCATCCTATCCGTCATCGGTCCTGATGAATGCCATTCCAGCCAAGGTGGCCGGTGTGCCTGAAGTGGTCATGGTGGTGCCGACACCGCTGGGCGAGATCAACGAGCTGGTACTGGCAGCTGCCTGTCTGGCGGGAGTGGATCGGGTATTCACTATCGGAGGCGCCCAGGCGGTCGCTGCGCTGGCCTACGGCACGGAAAGTGTGCCACGTGTAGACAAGGTCGTCGGGCCTGGCAATATCTATGTCGCTACAGCCAAGCGGGCAGTGTTCGGCCAGGTAGGTATTGATATGATCGCCGGTCCGTCTGAAATACTGGTGATCTGCGACGGTCGGACCGATCCTGACTGGATAGCCATGGATCTTTTCTCGCAGGCCGAGCACGACGAAGATGCGCAGTCGATCCTGCTTTCTCCAGACGCTGATTTTCTCGACGCAGTGGAAGCCAGCCTGAACAGGCTGCTAGGAACATTGGAGCGCGCCGATATGGTGCGGATCTCCCTCGAAACACGTGGCGCTCTGATCAAGGTAGACAGTCTCGAGCAGGCCTGTGAGGTGTCGAACCGGATTGCGCCGGAACATCTGGAACTATCCGTAGCCGACCCCGAATCCATGCTTTCATCCATCCGCCATGCCGGGGCGATTTTCATGGGCCGCTTCACCCCTGAAGCGCTGGGTGACTACTGCGCGGGACCTAATCACGTGCTGCCAACCTCGGGCACTGCGCGGTTTTCTTCGCCCCTGGGAGTCTATGACTTCCAGAAGCGCTCATCCTTGATTTACTGCTCTGCCGAGGGTGCTTCCGAACTGGGGAAAACGGCGTCGGTTCTGGCGAGGGGCGAGAGTCTCACTGCCCACGCACGAAGCGCCGAGTATCGGATCAAACAATCGTAATAGTCACTAGTCTTGCAGGAGCGTTTGCGTGAGCCGATTTTGGAGCCCGTTCGTCAAGGATCTGGTGCCCTACGTGCCGGGTGAGCAACCGAAGCTGGATAACCTGATCAAGCTGAACACCAACGAGAACCCCTACGGCCCTTCGCCAAGGGTGATCGAGGCCATCGAAGCGCAGTTGGGTGACAGTCTACGATTGTATCCAGCGCCTAATGCAGATGATCTGAAGTCGATCATATCGCGTTACTACGCTGTCGAGCCGGCCCAGGTCTTTGTCGGCAACGGTTCCGACGAAGTGCTTGCGCATGTGTTCCATGGGTTGTTCCAGCATGCCCAGCCGGTGTTGTTTCCAGACATCAGTTACAGCTTCTACCCGGTCTACTGCGGGCTTTATGGAATTCAATCCGAGACCGTTTCCCTTGCGCAGGACTTCACGATTCGCGTGGAAGATTATTCTCGCCCCAACGGCGGTATCATCTTCCCCAACCCCAATGCACCGACCGGCATACTGCTTGGGCTGGATAAAATAGAACAGATACTCCAGGCCAATCAGAACTCCGTCGTGGTAGTGGATGAAGCCTATGTCGATTTCGGTGGCAACACGGCGATCAGCCTGGTCAACCGCTACCCGAACCTGCTCGTTACCCAGACGCTTTCCAAATCACGGTCTCTTGCGGGCCTGCGTGTCGGCCTGGCGGTTGGTCATCCCGACCTGATCGAGGCGCTGGAAAGGATCAAGAACAGCTTTAATTCCTATCCGTTGGATCGGTTGGCAATCGCCGGAGCGGTAGCCGCCTTTGAGGACGAGCCCTATTTTCAGCAAACCTGCGCCGCGGTAATCGACGGCAGGACCGCGCTGGTCAATGCGCTGGAGGTACTGGGTTTCGAGGTGTTGCCGTCGGCGGCGAATTTCGTGTTTGTTCGGCACCCGGAAAAGGACGCCGCAGAGGTGGCCCTCGCCCTGAGGGAGCAGAGAATAATTGTCAGACATTTCAAACTGCCAAGAATCGACCAGTTTCTGCGGATAACCGTAGGTACAGATCAGCACATCCAGGCGCTGATCAAGGCGCTGGGCTCGCTGCTCTGACCGGTCCGGACGGTAGACGGCGCTTGCCGCCCGGCGTCAGGGTTTGAAGCTGGGGCGTACGCCCACTTCGGCTTCGAATATCTTCGCTTCGCCGTCACGCGAGATCTTCATTTTCACCTTTTCGCCCGGGTCCGCACGGGCTACCTGATTCATCGCGTTCCGCCCGTTGCTGGCAGGTTCTCCGTCGATGCTCAATATGACATCGCCTGGCTGCAGGCCGGCCTGCCAGGCAGGCCCGTCTCGGTAAAGACCGGTAATCACGATGCCTTCGACAATGTCCAGCTCAAAGGTTCTGACGAGCTCAGCCGTTACCGGTTGAACCTCCACGCCTAACCACCCCCTGATCACCCGCCCATTGGCAATGATTGCCTGCATCACTTCGGTGGCGAGGCGAACCGGGATGGCAAATCCGATGCCCTGGGAGCCTCCCGACTGGGAAAATATCGCGGTGTTGATGCCTATAAGGTTGCCTTGGGCATCGATGAGCGCGCCGCCCGAATTGCCCTGATTGATCGCCGCATCTGTCTGAATGAAGTCTTCGTAGGTATTCAAACCCAGCTGGTTGCGCCCAGTAGCGCTAATGATGCCCATCGTTACTGTCTGGCCCAGGCCGAAGGGATTTCCGATCGCCATGACAACGTCCCCCGTGCGGTGGGGTCGGGTCTCGCTGGAACTGATCGTCATGGCAGCAAGGTTTGGCAGATCGATTTTCAGCACTGCCAGATCGGTTTCCGGATCCGTACCGATCAGTGTAGCCATTGCCTCGCGGCCGTCCTGCAAACTGACAAGAATCTCATCGGCTCCGGCGATTACATGGTTATTGGTCAGCAGGTAGCCTTCGCTGCTGAGAATGACGGCCGAGCCCAGGCTCGATTGGCGGCGCGCAGGGGCCGGCAAGGTGTCGGAATAATCACGCAGGGTCGGGTTGCGAAAGGGGCGAGGGTCGTCTGAGCTTACCTCTTTGCTGGTGAAAATATTCGCCACCGCAGGGGAAGCTTTCTGCACTGCGTCGCTGTAGGACGCCGGACCAGAGACGGGTCCGGACGCAGGAACCTGTATTTCCGGCGCTATTTGTATGGCGACGTTGTTGGCAGAGGGCAAGCCAAGCCAGTGGGGATATTGCTGAATGATAAGCAAGGCAACCAGCAAGCCGCATGCTACAGGCCAAGCCAAATCGCGCAGATGGTCCTTCATTGATCTTTCCCTTGGAGGGTCACAGTCGCCGTCAAACGGAATTAAAGGAGCAGTATAAAGTGATTGCTGACCTGGTGTGCAGAGCGTTGTCCTTGAAAAGCCGCTCCCGGGACTTGAGAATACAGTCTAATTCATATCGGGAGATTACAATGACTGACCGCCCCGCACTGGACCACGTCACGCCCGATCAACATTCCGTCGAGTTACGCGTTCTGGTCGATTATTGCGACAGCCTGCTCGACAGTGCTGCCTACCAGGACTATTGCCCTAATGGCCTGCAGATAGAAGGCCGGGCCGTGGTCAGTCGAATCGTTACTGGCGTCACCGCCAGTCAGGCGCTTGTGGATGCTGCGGTGGAGCAGGGCGCCGATCTGTTGCTGGTGCATCATGGGTATTTCTGGAAGGGCGAGCCGGCACCGTTGACCGGCATCAAGCAAAAACGTATCAAGACCTTGCTGGCCGGAAATGTCAGCTTGCTGGCGTACCATTTGCCGCTGGATGTTCATTCAGAGCTGGGTAACAACGTTCAGTTGGCGAAATTGATGGGCTGGCGCGTTGCCGGTGGGCTGGAGCCGGGGAATCCGCGTTCGATCGGGCTGCATGGCGAGCTGGCTGAAGCGCTTTCAGGTGACGCTCTGGCCAAGCAGCTCTCCCGCGTTCTGGGGCGACCGCCTCTGCACGTGGCCGGGAACGACCGACCCATCAAGCGTATTGCCTGGTGCACCGGGGCCGCGCAGGGTTATATCGAAAAAGCGATTGCTCTGGGAGTAGATGCCTATGTTACTGGCGAAGTGTCAGAGCCCACGGTACATATCGCCAGGGAAAACGGCATTCATTTCTTTGCCGCCGGACACCATGCGACCGAACGCTATGGTGTAAAAGCCCTGGGGGAGCGTCTGGCACAGCAGTTCGGCATCGAGCATGCATTCGTCGATATCGATAATCCGGTTTAGGAGCAATGCGTCCCCGCGAAGGTCCGATTTTAAGCAGCAGGGGTCCCGAGCTATATATTTATAACTTTTGGGTATTGATACGCTGCTTATTAGAATGCATGTCCTTTGTTACAATGCCGCCAACTGATCTCGGGATGCCCGGCGTCCCCCTTCTATTGTGAGTACGCCATGCTGGAAAAACTGACTCATCTTAAACAACTGGAAGCGGAAAGCATTCACATCATTCGTGAAGTGGCAGCTGAATTCCAGAATCCGGTAATGCTCTATTCCATCGGCAAGGATTCCGCGGTCATGCTGCATCTGGCGCGCAAGGCCTTTTATCCGGGGCGTTTGCCGTTTCCCGTCATGCATATTGATACCGGCTGGAAATTCCGGGAAATGTACAGCTTCCGTGAACGCATGGTCGAAGAGATGGAGTTGGATCTGCTGGTTCACATGAATCCTGAGGGCGTGGCTCAGGGCATTGGGCCCTTTACCCATGGCAGCGCTGTACATACCGACGTTATGAAAACCCAGGGGCTGAAGCAGGCGCTGGACAAGTACGGTTTCGACGCCGCTTTCGGCGGCGCCCGTCGTGATGAGGAAAAATCCCGGGCCAAGGAGCGGGTTTATTCTTTCCGTGACAAGCATCACCGCTGGGACCCCAAGAACCAGCGTCCTGAGTTGTGGAATATCTACAACGGCAAAGTGCACAAGGGCGAGAGCATCCGTGTCTTTCCCTTGTCCAACTGGACCGAGCTGGATATCTGGCAATACATCTATCTGGAAAGCATCCCCATCGTTCCCTTGTATTTTGCAGCCGAGCGCCCCGTGGTTGAGCGCAACGGCTCGCTGATCATGGTCGATGACGAACGGATGCCGCTGGAAGAAGGCGAAGTGCCGCAGATGAAGAAGGTGCGCTTCCGGACTCTGGGTTGCTACCCGCTTACCGGGGCAGTGGAGTCTACCGCGGCCACGCTGCCGGAGATCATCCAGGAGATGTTGCTGACCAGGACCTCAGAGCGCCAGGGCCGGGTGATCGACCATGATCAGGCTGGTTCGATGGAAGAAAAGAAACGTCAAGGCTATTTCTAAGCGCACTGCTCAGTCCGGAGAATTACATGAGTCACCAGTCCGATTTGATCAGCCAGGATATCCTGGCGTACCTGGGCCAGCATGAACGCAAGGAATTGCTGCGCTTTCTAACCTGCGGAAACGTCGACGACGGCAAGAGCACCCTGATCGGCCGCTTGCTGCACGACTCCAAGATGATCTACGAAGATCATATGGAAGCCATCACCCGCGACTCCAGGAAATCCGGTACAACCGGCGACGATATCGACCTGGCGTTGTTGGTCGACGGGCTGCAGGCTGAGCGCGAGCAGGGCATCACCATTGACGTTGCCTATCGCTATTTCTCGACTGCCAAACGCAAATTCATCATTGCCGATACCCCTGGCCACGAGCAATACACTCGCAACATGGCCACCGGCGCATCCACCTGCGATCTGGCCATCATTCTGATCGACGCGCGTTATGGCGTGCAGACCCAGACCAAGCGTCACAGTTTTATCGCCTCGTTGTTGGGCATCAAGCATATCGTGGTAGCGGTCAACAAGATGGACCTCAAGGACTTCGATCAGACGGTGTTTGAGGGCATTTGCAACGATTACAGAACCTTTGCCGAGGGGCTTGAAACACTCGATGGCAATAGCGTGCACTTCGTGCCGATGTCGGCGCTGAAGGGCGACAATGTGGTCAATCGCAGTGAGCGCAGCCCCTGGTATAGCGGTCAGACGCTGATGGAGATCCTTGAAACGGTCGAAATTGCAGCGGACCGCAATATCACCGACTTACGCTTTCCGGTGCAGCTGGTTACCCGGCCCAACCTGAACTTCCGTGGTTTCGCCGGCACTGTGGCCTCGGGCATCGTGCACAAGGGTGACGAACTGGTGGTGTTGCCCTCGGGCAAGAGCAGCCGGGTCAAATCCATTGTCACCTATGACGGTGAGCTGGAAAGCGCAGGACCTGGTCAGGCAATAACCCTGACCATGGAAGACGAGATCGATATCTCCCGTGGCGACATGCTGGCGCACATCGATAATCGTCCGCTGATTGGCGACCATTTCCAGGCCGACATTGTGTGGATGGCCGATCAGCCGATGCAGCCCGGGCGCAAGTACGATATCAAGCGAGCCACCAGCACCAGTCCAGGTTCTTTTACCAGGATCGTGCATCGTATTGACGTCAATACACTGGAGCAGCAAGAAGCCCCCCAGCTAGGTCTGAATGAAATTGGCCGGGTCGAGCTGGCGCTTGAGCGTCCGATAGCCTATGACGATTACCGGGCCAATCGCACCTCTGGCGCGTTTATCATTGTCGACCGAATGACCAACGGCACCGTAGGCGCTGGCATGATCGTGGCCAAGGCGCTGATGGGACAGAACACCAGTGGCAGCCAGCATGGGCGCTTCGCCCACGTCACCGCCACTGAACGGGCAGCGCGTTTCGGCCAGGAGCCGGTCACTGTGCTGTTTACCGGCTTGTCCGGCTCGGGCAAGAGCACCATCGCCTATGCCGTTGAACGTAAGCTGTTCGACGGTGGACGCGCCTGCTACGTGCTGGACGGGAAGGTGTTGCGTCAGGATCTGAGCAAGGGCCTGCCCCAGGACGCCGCAGGCCGTGCTGAAAACCTGCACAAGGGCGCAAGGATTGCCCGTCAGATGAACGACGCTGGCTTGATTGCGTTGGGTGCGTTCATGGCGCCTACCGAGGAAAGTCGCGCAACGGCCAGGCATATCCTGGGTCAGCGATGCCTGTTGGTTTATCTCGACACTCCCCTTGATGTCTGCCAGTCACGTGATCCATCAGGACTCTATGCGGCTAACGTGGAAGGCACGGTACCGGGTGTTTCCTACTCCTATGAAGCGCCGGTCGATGCTGATCTGGTGCTGAATACAGTGGACCAGGACCTGGAAACCTGTGTCGAGAAGGTGATTGCCCTGCTCCGTGAACGCTCGCTGATCTGACGAGGAGCGGCCGTGAAGCCAGCTGATATTGACTTCATGCGCCTGGCACTGGCCGAAGCCGAGCAGGCAGCCCTGCTGGGAGAAGTGCCGGTCGGTGCGGTTCTGGTGCAGGAGGGCAGGGTGGTCGGCAGGGGCTTTAACCAGCCGATCAGGAGCCATGATCCGAGCGCCCACGCCGAGATGGTGGCCCTGCGCCAAGCGGCCCTTGGCCAGCGCAACTATCGCCTTCCTGAATCCACTCTCTATGTAACCCTTGAGCCCTGCACCATGTGTGCGGGGCTTTTGGTGCACAGCCGGGTAAAACGTCTCGTTTTTGGTGCCAGCGAACCCAAGGCAGGCGCTGTCATAAGTCGCGCGCAGGTGCTGACTCAGCCCTGGATGAATCACCGTATTGAAGTCGAAGGCGGGGTGCTGGCTGAGGAATGCGCCGCTGTGCTGTCGGCGTTTTTCAAGGCTCGACGCGGCCAGTAGTAGTCACCACGCGTGTGGGCTTAGATTCCCTGCGGTAGCTGTTCGAGTATTCCGGGGGCGTGGTACTCGCTGTCAGACAGCGACCCTGTTTCGGCGTGGGGTTGGGTCACCCATTGCAGGATCTCGTGATAGCGGCGGATGTTCTGCACGTAATGCACGGGTTCGGCACCGCGGGCATAACCGTATCGGGTTTTGGTGTACCACTGCTTCTTCGAGAGCAGCGGCAGGTGATCCTTGACGTCAATCCACCGGTTGGGATCGCGGCCATTGTTGCGGGTCAGGATGCGCGCATCTTCCAAATGGCCAAGCCCGACGTTATACGCAGCCAATGCAAACCAGGTGCGGTCCGGTTCCGGAATATCGGTCGAGAGCTGGTCGCGCACCCACACCAGATAACGCGCGCCGCCAAAGATGCTTTGTTTGGGATCGATGCGGTTGGTTACGCCGACAAACTTGGCTGTGGGCAGGGTCAGCATCATCAAGCCGCGAACCCCGGTGGGAGAGCGCGCATCCGGGTCCCACAGGGACTCCTGATAGGCCATCGCTGCGAGCATCCGCCAGTCCAGGGCGTACTGATCACCAGCCTGACGCAGATGCGTCTCGAAGCGTGGCAGGCGCTGTTGCATATGTCGTGCGAAGCTCCGGGCGCCGACATAATCCAGCACATCGGAATGACCATAGAAGCGCTCGATCAACTGATCGAGTGTTCCGTCTGTTTTGATGGTTTCAAAAAAAGTTTTCACCGCCTGCTGCAGACTATCGTCCTCGTCCAGGGGTAAAACCCAGGCCATGGCACGTGGCGAATCCAGATCAAAGCCCACCCTCACGGCGGGATAGAATGCCTGATTGACCACCAGCTCGTTGGAATAGACGACGGCGTGGTCTATTTCGTCGTCATTCACCAGCCGTAGCAGATCGACAACCTCGACGCTGTCCGACTCTTCGAAGACCAGTTCAGGATGCTCAGCTTGCAGGGCGCGCAACTGGTCAGCCAGGGCGCTGCCCCTGAGAACCATTATTCGTTTGCCATACAGGTCTTCAAGATTACGTGGCTGACGCGTTCCGCGGCGATATACCACCTGGGGGGTGACCTCCAGATAAGGCTCACCGAAGCGTACCTGATCCTCCCGTTGCGGATTGATCGTCAGGCCCGCTGCGGCCAGATCCGGGCCTTCTTCCAGGTTCAGTTGCTGGTAAAGATCGTCAAGGGTTGTGGTGGTGGTCACTTCCAGGGATACATTCAGACTGTCGGCAAAACGCTTGGCCAGCTCGTATTCCAGGCCAGTATCGCCGTGTCGGTCCTGATAGTAGGTGGTGGGCGTATTGCGGGTAACTACGCGCAGTATCCCCTCGTCCTGGATCTGCTCCAGACGACTAGGCTGTTCACAGCCCGCCAGCATCGCTACAACAAGTGCGATTATCGCCGGGAAAGGAAACTTTCTAAGCAGATTGAGATGCATGGGCGCCAGTATAAGCAAAACCTTCTGCTGGCAATAGGTGGACGTTTGTAGCGGCGTTTTACGCGTGGCAGCCGCATGCGTCAAAGCTGAACGCCCCTCCGTCATGTGGCATGGCCGACAGGGCTCGCTTAAGGTATCCTATGCGCCTTCTTTTTCCTTCATTCCAGCACCTCCGAGGCCGTTATCGACATGCATATTTTGCGTGGAGCCCCAGCTCTTTCTGATTTCCGTCGCCACAAGCTGCTCGCCCTTATCCAGGCCAGCGTCCCTGCTGTCAGTGGTTTGTATGCCGAGTTCATGCATTTTGCCGAGCTCAGTGCTGAGCTTGAAGGACAGAATGAACAGGTGCTTGAGCGCTTGCTCAAGTACGGCCCGTCGGTACGGGTGGAAGAGCCTCAGGGTTCCATGGTTCTGGTTGTTCCCCGATTTGGTACTATTTCGCCGTGGTCGAGCAAGGCCACCGACATCGCGCACAATTGCGGCTTGCGGCAGATTGCCCGACTGGAGCGCGGAATTGCCTACTATGTTGCCGGGGATCTGTCAGTCGCCGAGCGGCGGCAGGTCGCCATGCTGCTGCACGACCGCATGACCGAGCTGGCGCTGGACGATCTTGCTGGCGCAGCGGATCTGTTCAAGCATACCGAGCCCAAGCCGTTCAATCGCGTCGACATTCTCAATGGCGGCCGTGAGGCGCTGCAACAGGCCAATGTCGCTCTGGGTCTGGCGCTCGCCGAGGACGAGATCGACTATCTGGTGCAGAGTTTTACTGATCTCAAGCGCAATCCAAGCGATGTCGAACTGATGATGTTTGCGCAGGCCAATTCCGAGCACTGCCGACACAAGATATTCAATGCGACCTGGGATATTGACGGTCAGGCTCAGGAAAAGAGCCTGTTCGGGATGATCAAGAATACCTTCGAGCTGAATAGCGAAGGTGTGTTGTCCGCGTACAAGGACAACGCGGCGGTCATCGAGGGTTTCACTGCCGGGCGTTTTTTCCCGGTAGCCGGTACTGGCGAATATCGCGCCCATGAGGAGCAGGTCCACATTCTCATGAAGGTCGAGACCCACAACCATCCGACCGCTATTGCGCCCTTTCCGGGAGCCTCTACTGGCTCCGGCGGCGAGATACGTGACGAAGGCGCGACCGGCCGTGGTGGCAAGCCAAAGGCCGGACTGTCCGGATTCACCGTGTCGAACCTGCGCATTCCAGGCTTTGTACAGCCATGGGAAGAAGATAATGGAAAGCCCGGGCGTATCGTGACGCCCTTGCAGATCATGATTGACGGTCCGCTGGGGGGCGCTGCCTTTAACAACGAGTTTGGTCGTCCCAATCTGACCGGCTATTTCCGTACCTTTGAGCAGACCGTGTCCTCCCCGCGTGGTCCGGAAATCCGTGGTTACCACAAGCCGATCATGATTGCTGGTGGCATGGGTAATATTCGTGCCAATCACGTGGAAAAGGCCGAGATCCCGGTCGGCGCCAAGCTGATTGTGCTGGGCGGACCAGCGATGCTGATCGGGCTGGGCGGCGGCGCTGCCTCGTCAATGGCAACCGGTAGCAGCGCCGAGGATCTGGATTTCGCATCCGTACAGCGGGAAAACCCCGAGATGGAACGCCGCTGTCAGGAGGTCATCGACCGCTGCTGGCAAATGGGTGAAAAGAACCCGATTCGCTTCATCCATGATGTGGGCGCCGGTGGTCTCTCGAATGCATTCCCCGAATTGGTCAACGATGGGGGGCGCGGTGGTCGTTTTGAACTGCGTGATGTACCGAACGACGAGCCAGGCATGAGCCCGCTGGAAATCTGGTCCAACGAATCCCAGGAACGTTACGTGATGGCGGTGGATAAGTCGGATTTCGACAAGTTCAAAGCCATCTGCGAGCGTGAGCGGTGTCCCTTCGCCGTCGTCGGAGAGGCCACCGAAGAACAGCTGTTGACCCTGAGCGACAGCCACTTCGACAACAAGCCGGTCGATATGCCGTTGTCCGTCCTGCTCGGCAAGCCGCCGCGCATGCACCGCAGCGTTGAGCGTGAAGCCGAGCCTGATGACGATTTCGATGCCAGTCAGCTGAACCTGGAAGAAGCGGTCAATCGCGTTTTACGTCTGCCTGCGGTAGCCAGCAAGAACTTCCTGATCACCATCGGGGATCGCAGCATTACCGGTCTGGTAGCCCGTGACCAGATGGTCGGTCCGTGGCAGGTCCCGGTGGCGGACTGTGCGGTTACCGCCACCAGCTATGACGTGTATACCGGTGAAGCCATGGCGATGGGTGAGCGCACTCCGCTGGCTTTGCTGGATGCTCCCGCGTCGGGTCGTATGGCTGTGGCTGAAACCATTACCAACATGGCCGCCGCGCGGATCGGCAAGCTTTCCGACATCAAGCTGTCGGCCAACTGGATGGCTGCCGCCGGTCACCCAGGTGAAGACGTGCGACTTTACGAGACCGTTCGGGCGGTGGGCATGGAGCTGTGTCCCGAGCTCGGTATTACAGTGCCGGTGGGCAAGGACTCGATGTCCATGAAAACCCGCTGGACCGATGACGGGGAAGACAGGACCGTTACCTCACCGTTGTCTCTGGTGGTAACAGGTTTCGCTCCGGTACAGGACGTGCGTCAGACCCTGACGCCGCAATTGAAAACGGATCAGGGAGAAACTGACCTGATTCTGATCGATCTGGGCCGAGGCCAAAACCGTCTTGGTGCATCAGCGCTGGCTCAGGTCTACAACAGGATCGGACACACGGCTCCGGATCTGGACGACGCCGAGGATCTGAAAGCATTCTTTGCCGTTATCCAGGGGCTCAACAATGATGATCTGTTGCTGGCTTACCATGATCGGTCCGATGGCGGATTGCTGACTACCCTGGCTGAAATGGCCTTTGCTGGCCGTTGCGGCCTGGACATCCAGCTGGATGTTTTAGCTACCCAGCAAAGCGAGCTGCCGGCTGCGCTGTTCAACGAAGAATTGGGTGCCGTCATTCAGGTGCGTCAGAGCACTACCGAAGAGGTGCTGAGCCAGCTCAGCGCGGCAGGTCTGGGTGACTGCACGGCGGTCATTGGCCGGCCGCTCAAGCCGCAGAATCTTGCTTTCAGCTATGCGGGACAAGTCGTTCTCAGCGGCACCCGCGCCGCATGGCAGCAGACGTGGAGCGAAACCAGCTGGCAGATTCAGCGGCTGCGGGATAACGTCGAATGCGCGGATCAGGAATTCGAAAATCTGGCTGATGACGCCAATCCAGGCCTCCAGGTGATGCTCAGCTTTGATGTGAATGAAGACGTAGCGGCGCCCTATATCAAATCGGGTGCACGTCCTCGCGTCGCTATCCTGCGTGAACAGGGCGTCAATGGTCAGACGGAGATGGCTGCCGCCTTTACCCGCGCTGGCTTCTCTGCCGTCGATGTTCACATGAGTGACATACTGACTGGCCGGATTGAACTTGAGTCCTTTCGCGGGTTGGTCGCCTGCGGCGGCTTTTCCTATGGTGATGTTCTGGGAGCTGGCGAAGGGTGGGCCAAATCCATTTTATTCAATAGCGAAGCGCGCGAAGCATTCAAAGCATTTTTCGCCCGCCCCGAGACCTTTGCATTAGGCATCTGCAATGGTTGCCAGATGCTCTCCAATTTGCGCGAACTGATCCCAGGCAGTGAGCATTGGCCGCGCTTCGTGCGTAACCGCTCCGAACAGTTCGAGGCCAGGGTCGCCATGGTTGAGGTGCAGCCTTCGCCCTCGATCTTCCTCGGCGGGATGGTCGGCTCGCGCTTGCCCATAGCCATCGCTCATGGGGAGGGCCGCTCCGAATTCGCTTCCAGTGACGCGGTGGACGCATGTGAAGCGAGCAATAGCGTGGCGCTGCGCTATGTCGACAACCGTGGCCGCATGTCTGAGCGTTATCCGGCCAACCCGGGTGGCTCGCCCCGGGGGATTACTGGGCTGACTACCCATGATGGTCGCGTGACAATCATGATGCCGCATCCGGAACGGGTATTCCGCGCAGTGCAAAACTCCTGGTATCCGGATGACTGGACCGAGGACGGTGGCTGGATGCGCATGTTCCGCAATGCTCGGGTATGGGTTGGCTAACCAAAAATACTTCGTTGCGGTGAGAGCCCCGGCCTTTTCAGAGCCGGGGTTTTTTTTATTCGAAGAAAGGCTTCAGGCGGAGCAAGCCCTGCATCGGTCCGTCTGTCCGGTAATCTGAACTTATAATGTTATAATATAACTGTTAATATTCCCCGGTGCCGCATGGATGGCATGCACGGCAGACATTCTGACAACACCTGTGGGGAAGCATGAAAACGACAAGACATCCTTTAGCCTGGGCCGTCGCCTTGGCGAGCCTTTCTTTGACCAGCACTTCGGTAATTGCCAGTACCCCGATGAAGCTGCCGGCTACCGTAGTCAGCGCCTCGGCGTTTGGCAGCAGTCTGGGTGATATGAGTACGCCCGCCGAGGTTCTGCAGGGCGACGATCTGATCCTTAATCGGCAGGCAACTCTGGGTGATACGCTGCAAACCCTGCCGGGCATCCGCTCCAGCGGATTCGGACCTGGCGTTGGCCGGCCGGTCATTCGGGGGCTTGATGGCGCCCGGGTAAAGGTCTTGAGCGATGGCGCTGATGTACTGGATGCGTCGTATATCAGCCCGGACCACGCCACCACGACCGATACGCTGCTGCTTGAGCGGATCGAGGTGCTCAAGGGGCCCGCGACCCTGATGTATGGCGGCGGCGCAATTGGCGGCGTGGTCAATCTGATCGACCGCAAGGTACCCGTGTATGTGCCGGAGGGCGGCATTGAGGGCGATGTCGAACTGCGCGGCAACAGCGTCGCGGATGAACGTGCCGGTGCCTTCGGCTTGACCCTGGGCGGTGGCCAGTTTGCCGGACGTGTCGAAGGTAGCAAGCTGGAGGCCGATCCTTACCGCATTCCTGGTAGTCCGTCGCGTCAGGAGGGCGCGTTCAACGAAGCGGACTCGGTCGCGCTGGGGCTGAGCTGGATAACCGAGCGGGGTTATCTGGGCGCTGCATTTAGCCGACAGGAAAAGGAATACGGACTGCTTGGTCATGAACATGCTGACGAGGAAGAACATGCCGACGAGGACGAACACGCTGGCGAGGAAGGCCATGAGGACGATCACGATGACCACGACGATCACGCTCAGGACTCTGGCGCGCGGATAAACATGGTCCAACGTCGCTGGGACGTGCGTGGTGAGTACCGGGACCCTCTGGCTGGTTTCGAGCGTGTGCGTGTGCGTCTGTCGCATACTGACTACCAGCATGACGAGCTGGAAGGACAGATAGTCGGTACGCGTTTCAGCAATCGCGGCACCGAAGGCCGCGTCGAGCTGACCCATGAACCTATCGCTGGCTGGCGCGGGGTGCTTGGTGGACAAACCTTGCGGCGAGATTTTGCTGTCGAGGGTGAAGAAGCCTATGTCCCGCCAACGCTGACATATAATCACGCCTTGTTCCTGCTGGAGGAGTTCAGCCAAGGCGATTTCCGCTATGAGTTAGGCCTGCGTCACGAGTGGCAGAACGTCGACGTCAAGCGTAGCGCAGAAGACGCCTCGCACCGGGGTACGTCGATATCGGGTGGGGTTACCTGGAGCGTCACGCCAGACTACGCCTTGTCCGCGACCCTGTCCCGGTCCCAACGCTTGCCCACCGCCGAGGAGCTTTATGCCAACGGCCCCCATGCGGCGACCCGCACCATCGAGCTGGGCAACCCCGATTTGCAAGAAGAGACGGGCTACAATGCCGAGCTGGGTCTGCGCAAGCTGACCGGCCCGGTGACCTTCAGTTTCAGCGTGTTCCGTAATCAGGTGTCCGACTTTATCTATGCAGCCGATACGGGGAGTGATCCCGAGGACGGCTACCGCGAAGTGGAGTACCGCCAGGCTGACGCTGTGTTGCGTGGGCTGGAAGGCAGCGTTGAACTCCAGGCCAGTGACAGTCTGCAGCTGACCCTCTTCGGAGACCATGTGCGCGGCAAGCTGAAAAGCGGCGGCGACCTGCCGCGTATTCCAGCCGACCGGTTGGGAGTGCGGCTGGATCAGCGATTTACTGCTGGGCTCGGCGGTCAGCTGGAAGCCTATCGAGTGCTGCGGCAAGACAACGTGGCCGCCTTCGAAACGGATACCGCTGCCTACACCATGCTCGGCGCCGGCTTGAACTACCGCGGCTACGCCACGGAAACCGTCGACTATCTGCTGTACGTCAAGGCTAACAACCTGTTGAACGAAAAGGCTCGGCAGCACACATCCTTCATCAAGGACGAAGTGCTGCTTCCTGGTCGTAACCTGACCGTAGGTGCCCGCTTCAGCTTCTGAGGCGGCATTGGCTCCAGGCTGCACGGCTCTGTATAAGGGCTGCAGTCTGGAGCCGGTGTTTAGTTTTCATGCTGGCTTAACCGGGATCCTCTGCTTTGCCAACACGCCCCTACAACGGAACCACGTCCTGCCGAGAAGCTCAAAACGTCATTACCGTGAGGAGTGTCGCATGTATAAATTGTGTTTCTTCGTGCCTGAGTCCGACCTCGGGAAGGTAAAGCAGGCTGTGTTCGATGCGGGTGCAGGGCGCATGGGTGATTACGACTCCTGTTGCTGGCAGGTGATGGGGCAAGGGCAGTTCAGGCCGCTCAAGGGCAGTGACCCCTATCTTGGTCAAGTTGGAAAACTGGAAACGGTGGCCGAATATCGGGTGGAAACGCTATGCAGCGCCGACGTAATACGTGATGTGGTGAAGGCGCTCAGGCAGGTTCATCCTTACGAAGAGCCTGCGTTCGATGTATGGCAACTTACCCAAGAACTAATGAAGTAGATTCACGGTCTGATCTCGACAAGGGTACCGTCTGGTACCAGCTCCCAGAGTTCGCGCATGTCTCGGTTGTCCAGCGCTATGCAGCCGTCCGTCCAGTCAAGTCCTTCGAAATACCATTCGGGATACTCGTCATCTATGGGTGTCCCGTGAATCATGATCATCCCGCCGGGATCCAGACCTCGCTCATAGGCGGTAGCCTGGTCTTTCAGGTTCGGGTAATCCAGATGCAGGCTGAGATTGAATTTCGGACTTTCATGGCGCCAATCGATGGTGTAAATACCTTCCGGAGTGCGCTGATCGCCCTGTTGGCGCTTGTGTCCGATTGGTTTGCGACCCAGGGCAACGCGGTAGCTTCGGATGATTTCATCATCGGAAATGACCTCCAGGCGTCGCTCTTGCTTGAGGATCAGCAGCTTGTCCACGGAGACCTCGGCGGCCAGACTGGCGGCGGGTCCAATAACGAAGCACAGCGCGAGCAGCAAGCGAATCATAAGACGCGTCTTTGCTGGCCGGGTTTGTAGACGATGTCGCTCATGCGCACCGGAAAGTGGTTGCTTTGCCGATCCTGGAAATATTGTTTCAGTGTTTTTCCTATGGTTGGAAAAGCCAGTTCATCCCAGGGAATATCAGCTTCGTCGAACAGGCGCACCTCAAGACTTTCTTCCCCAGCGAAAAATGACAGATCACTCAGCTCGGCGCGGAAGAACATATAAACCTGGTTGATGTGCGGCAGATTGAACAACATATATAACTCTTGGGAGCGCACTCTTGCATTGGCTTCCTCCCAGGTTTCGCGCAGAGCAGCTTCTTCGGTGGTCTCGCCGTTTTCCATATAGCCTGCGGGCAGTGTCCAAAAACCTCGTCTGGGCTCTATGGCGCGACGACAGAGCAGTACCTGTTGTTGATGGACGGCCAGACACCCTGCGACTATGCGTGGATTCTGGTAATGAATGGTTTCGCAGTGGCCACAGACAAAACGCATTCTGGTATCCCCATAGGGGATTTTCTCGGAGACGGACTCTCCGCAGTGGCTGCAGAACTTCATATTCAAGGTGGCCTCGTGCTTCGCTTGCGGATTTGCCTATCTTGCGGCTCAATTGCCGACCGGGCAAGGGAGTCCTACCGCCGGCTATTCAGCGCGCCAGGACAGTCATCAACGCAGGGTGAAATCATGACAACGCCTCGTATTGCAGGCTCTCATATCCGCTACGCCGGATAAAATCAAAACCAAGCGGTCCGCGGTTGGGTCTGCGAAAAGCTGGATCCCCGCTTTCGCGGGGATGACGTTAAAGAGCGACGTGTAATGGGCAACTGATTCCGGACAGTAGATTAAATTTCTGCTTTGCCTTGGCAGGTGCTAAACCATCATTGAACTGGTGGGGTCTTAGCCAGTTGTAGCGCGTCATCAGCTAGTAACTGCGTCATTAGGTAGTAACTGATGTCCCGCTACGCTACTCCTCCGTCATTCCCGCGAAGGCGGGAATCCATATTCTCTGGCCAGACAGCGAGGCTTGGCACTACGGGAGGAGCTGGATCCCCGCCTTCGCGGGGATGACGTCGAAGAGGGTATTAACCGGGCACATGGGTTACACACCAAACCGGGCACATAGGTAGCAGGTGATAGCGTATTGGCCTCGATAAGGAGGGGCCAATGAACTGGAAAACCAACCACTGCCCATGGCCACTGAAACATTGATCATCACACCCAAAGCGTGCAAGCCCAGCCGGGTTCGGCCTGTGCCGGACCGTCGGTGGCCAGGGGTGGCCAGGGGTGGCCATCGTCGAGTTCACATGGATGTGCTTGTAGCGTGTCCGGCACAGGCCGAATCTGGCTGGGTCACCCATCTCAGCCAGCCTGATCGGTGTTTTTCTCACAAAGCCCCGGAGCTTTTAGTTCAAGCACTCGACAGCAATTACACCTCAGGCCGCGATGCGAAAACAGGATCACGTCCCGAATGGATGACGCATCGGCCACAATTATCGCCTGTGCTATATAGAGCCCTATTCAGGAGCCTCCCGTTTGTGGTTCTGAGCAAGCGATCATGACATCATGGGTAAAAATACAGAGGTATGCTGCATGCTGGACAAGATGCGCATGCGGGTGCAACAGCACAAGCCGCGAGAGATTGAGGCGGCTGGCCTGCCTGAAGCGGGGGTGCTGATTCCCGTCACCTGTGTGCATGATCAACCGGAAATTATTTTAACGCTCCGCTCCAAGCGCCTGTCTACTCATTCAGGGGAAGTGGCTTTTCCCGGGGGTCGTCGTGACCCTGGTGATGTGGATCTGTGCTACACCGCCCTGCGCGAAACCCATGAGGAAATTGGCTTGCTACCTGAGCTGGTGGAAGTAGTCGGACCGATGGACAGTTTGATCTCCCGATTCGGCATCAAGGTGACGCCGTACGTGGGTATAGTGCCGGATGTTTTTGATTTGTTCCCCAATAGCGACGAGATAGAAGCGGTGTTTCGCGTGCCGGTGAGTTTTTTTTTGGAAGACCGGCGGGAGATGACGCACCGTATCGATTATGAAGGCCGCAGTTGGTATGTTCCCAGCTATCGATTTGAAGGTTTCAAGATATGGGGCATCACGGCGCTGATGCTGACAGAGCTTATGAATGTGGCTTTCGATGCGCAGATTCCCCTGCATACTCCCCACAATCCTGAGAAGAATCTGGAGCAACGATGAAATACAGCTTGGGAAATGACCGCGTCGAAATGGCTGATGACGCCTGGATTGCGGATGCCGCCACCGTGATAGGAAAAGTACGGCTCGAGGCCGGCGCGAGCGTCTGGTTTGGTGCAGTGCTGCGTGGCGACATGGAGCTGATTCTGATCGGTGAGCATAGCAATGTGCAGGATGGCGCCGTGATGCATACTGATTCAGGCTTTCCATTAACGCTGGGTAAAGGCGTTACGGTTGGGCATAACGCGATGCTGCATGGTTGCACTGTCGATGATTACAGTCTGATCGGCATCAATGTGGTGGTTCTCAATGGCGCGAAGATTGGCAAACACTGCATTATTGGCGCCAATGCGCTGGTACCCGAGGGCAAGGTGATCCCCGATGGATCCTTGGTCATGGGATCGCCCTGCAAAGTGGTTCGGGAACTGACCGAGCAGCAGAAAAAGATGCTTGAAGCCAGTGCCGCCCATTATGTACACAATGCCCAGCGCTACCGTCGTGATTTGAAGCCGCAGAACGATTGATGAATTCGCAACAGCCCGCGCCTCAACCGGTGCGCTCGCCCTGTGTTGGAATATGCTGCATGGATGATGATGACATCTGCACCGGATGTCAGCGCACCGGTACTGAAATAATCCAGTGGGGCCGTCTAAGCGATGATCAGCGCAGGGCCATTCTCGCTCTTTGTGAAGCCCGAGCCCGCGACCAGGGGCTCTGGTTGTGCGCAACCGACAATAAAGGAAATCTGGCATGACCCCTATCGGAACTCCCTGCGCCGAAGGCGCCACACGTGTACTCCTGCTGGGGTCCGGTGAGTTGGGCAAGGAACTGGCAATCGAATTGCAACGTCTAGGCTGCGAAGTTATCGCCGTCGACCGTTACGACAAGGCGCCTGCCATGCAGGTTGCGCATCGGCAGCACGTCATCAATATGCTCGATGGTCGTTTACTGCGAGAGGTGATTGAGGTCGAGCAACCGGACTATATTGTTCCAGAGCTGGAGGCCATTGCGACGCCCACGCTCCTCGAGTTGGAACAGGAGGGTTACAGGGTCATACCTACCGCCAAGGCTGCATGGCTGACCATGGACCGAGAGGGAATACGACGCCTGGCGGCGGAAGAGCTTGGTCTGCCTACATCTCCCTATCGGTTTGCTGCAAGTAAAGAGGAGTATCTGGCTGCAATTGACGCTATCGGCTTACCCTGCGTAGTCAAGCCGGTAATGAGCTCTTCGGGCAAAGGTCAGAGTCTGGTACGTACGCCGGATGCAGCATTGCAGGCTTGGGACTATGCCCAGGCTGGTGGCAGGGCCGGACACGGAAAAGTCATCGTTGAAGGATTTGTCGACTTTGACTATGAGATCACTCTGCTTACGGTGCGTCATGTTGGTGGCACCGATTTCTGCGCGCCGATCGGTCATCGTCAGGAAGACGGTGACTATCAGGAGTCGTGGCAGCCGCAGGCCATGAGCGAAGCTGCCCTTTCCGAATCCCAGCGGGTGGCTTTGGCGGTGACAGAGGCTCTTGGCGGCCGCGGACTGTTCGGGGTCGAGCTGTTCGTTAAAGGAGACGACGTCTGGTTTAGCGAGGTATCTCCGCGACCACACGATACCGGTATGGTCACCATGATCTCCCAGGATTTATCCGAGTTTGCGCTACACGCCAGGGCTATCCTCGGCCTGCCGATTCCGGTTATCAGGCAGCTGGGCCCATCGGCCTCGGCGGTATTGCTGGTCAATGGGCAGTCGGCGAATGTCAGCTTCGGCAATCTTCATGAAGCACTGGCAGAGCCCGATACGCAGCTGCGGCTGTTCGGCAAACCCGAGGTGGATGGTCAGCGGCGCATGGGGGTGGCCCTGGCACGCGATGAAAGCATCCAGGCAGCCCGCGAGAGAGCGCTCAGGGTAATTAACGCAATCGACGTCAATTTGTAACGCTGGCTGGCGCCTCATGGCGCCAGTTTGCCCCGGCCTTGCTTGCGCGGCTCAAGGATCACGTCAAGCGTCGGGACCTGACGGCAAAGCTGTTTTTTCAGGTTCGCTCGCGGTCGAAGACTTTCCAAGCCCCTTATCCCATACCCGCACGCTTTTGACCATGTTGTCCTTGGTCTGCAGGATCTCCATTCGATATTGTCCAACCGTCAGACAAACACTGGTTTCGGGAATGCTTTCAAGTTGTTCGGTGATCAGGCCATTGAGGGTTTTCGGACCATCAGCCGGAAGCTTCCAGTGAAGCTGACGATTCAGGGCTCGAATGGCGCCGCTGCCATCAATTACGTAGGTGCCGTCATCCTGGGGATGAATATCCTGGCTGGGCAGCAACATGTCGGTGGTGAACTCGCCGACGATTTCCTCCAGAATATCTTCCAGCGTGACCAGCCCGATCACATCACCGTACTCATCCACGACAATTGCAATTCGCCTTTTCTGTTTCTGAAAATTGAAAAGCTGAGTATGCAGTGGTGTGCTCTCGGGAATGAAATAAGGCTCCTTGCACGCTGAGATCAACGCCTCTTTGGTGAGATCTCCGCGGGTCAGCAGGCGGGCAATTGATCGCATATGCACTATACCGCTGACTTTGTTGATGTCGTTGGTATAAACCAGCAGACGCGTATGGTGCGAGCTGCGCAACTGATTGATGATAAACGACATGTCATTTTCAAGGTCGATCCCGACTGCCTCATTGCGTGGCACCATGATGTCGTTGACGGTCATTTTTTCGAGATCGAGAATACCCAGCAGCATATTCTGACGACTACGGGTGATACCCAGCCCGGCTTCCCGCACGACGGTTCGCAGTTCTTCCGTCGTCAGTTGGTCGCCGCTCTCGTCGTTCGGACTGACGCCGATCAAGCGCAGCAGCATGTTGCTGAGGGTGCTACAGACCCAGACGATGGGGTACAGCACTCGCTGCAGGAACATCAAGATCACGCTGACTGGGAAGGCGATCAGCTCGGGGCGCAGCGCAGCCAGGGTTTTCGGAGTGATTTCACCAAAGATGAGAATGACCACGGTCAGGCCTATGGTGGCGATGGCGATGCCTGCTTCGCCCCATAGCTGCACTGCCACAACGGTGGCAATGGATGCAGCCAGGATGTTGACGATGTTGTTACCGACCAGAATGGTGCCGAGTAGTCGGTCCGGCCGTTCTAGAAGCCGGGAAGCTCGTCGGGCACCCTTGTGACCTTCCTTGCTGAGATGTTTCAAGCGGTAGCGGTTGAGACTCATCATACTGGTTTCGGAGCTGGAGAAAAAAGCCGACAGGATGATCAGTACTACCAGAATCAGCAGCAGGACGCCGGTATGTGTGTCGTTCAAGGGTCTACCTCAGTGACGGAAAATTTAGGCGATCACAACGGCAGCACGAATTCACGTACAAGCTTGCTGCCGAAATAAGCCAGCACCAAAAGGAGGAAGCCGGCAAGCGTCCAGCGTATCGCGTTGCTGCCACGCCAGCCTCTGAAGAAACGCCCCCAGAGCAGTATGGCGAAAACCACCCAGGCCAGACACGAAAGCAGCGTCTTGTGGGCGACGCCCTGGGAAAACATGTTGTCCAGATAGACAAAGCCTGAGACCAGCGCCAGGGTCAGAAGTGCTTCCCCGCAGAGGAGAAACTGGAACAACAGACTTTCCATTGTTTGCAGGGGCGGGAATGTACGTATGAAGCGAGTAGGGTGCTTGTGCTTCAGCTGATAGTCCTGAACGGCAAGGAGGGTTGCCTGAAATGCCGCGATGGTCAATATGCCGTAGGCCAGGATGGATAGCAGTATATGCACCAGCAGACCTGGCTGGCCGGCAATTAGAATGGTGCCGTGATCCGGTAGGAGCAAGGCCAGCAGGCAGGTGACCAGGGCCAGCGGAAACAACCCGATCAGCAGGCTGGCCACTGGCGCCCGGAAACTGGCTATCAAGGCCAGGGCGATCACTAGCCAGGCTATCAGCGAGGCAGCATTGAACAGCCCCAGAGAAAGTCCTGGGCCGGCTGAAAGTTGCAAATAGAGGCTCAGAGCGTGGACGGCCAGGGCGAACACACCGATGAGTCGCAGGACGTTTATATTCACTGCCAGGCGCTTGCTCAGACAATGCACTTGGTACAGCGTGCCGCCGAGGTAAAAGCCAGCAGCCATCAGGCTGGGTATGAGAGCCGTCATACATCCTTGAGAGTGGTTATCAATAATGCCGAAGTGTGGCATAAGCCGCGTTGCTGTTAAAGCGCTTCCCTGTAATCTCTCCGAGTGCGGAGTTATACTCGCACGCTTATCGGCTTCCGACCCTCTGGCGGGTGTGAAGCAAAGGAGAATCGTCGATGTTTGAAAATCTTACCGAACGCCTTTCCCATAGTTTGCGCGGCGTTACCGGACGCGCAAAACTGACCGAAGACAATATCAAGGACACCCTGCGTGAAGTGCGTATGGCGCTCCTGGAGGCGGACGTAGCGCTCCCCGTGGTGAAGAGCTTCGTAGATCAGGTGCGTGACCGGGCCGTTGGTCAGGAAGTGTCCCGCAGCCTGTCGCCGGGTCAGGTGTTCGTCAAGATCATCAAGGCCGAGCTTGAAGCGGTCATGGGGCAATCCGAAGGGCTGAACCTGGCGGTTGCGCCGCCAGCGGTGATTTTGATGGCGGGTCTGCAGGGCGCGGGTAAAACCACTTCTGTAGCCAAGCTGGCCAAAACCCTGCGCGAGCGGCAAAAGAAAAAGGTCATGGTGGTCAGCGCAGACGTCTACCGTCCGGCCGCCATCAAGCAGCTCGAAACGCTGGCTGCCGAAGTCGAAGTGAATTTCTTTCCATCAGACGCCGGCCAGAAGCCGGTCGCGATTGTCGAAGCCGCCATCCGTGAGGCGCGTAATCGATTTATGGATGTGCTGATCGTGGACACCGCCGGCCGCCTGGCTATCGATGCGGACATGATGGACGAAATCCGCGCCGTTCACGCCGCCGCCAAGCGTAGACCAATGCTCCTACATCGACAGCGTGCTCCCGGAACGTGCGTGATTGTAACCGATCGTTCGCGGCTTGGCAACCAATAATCCGGGCCATGTCAACCCCCAATAGAAATGTCCGGTGTTTGAGCACAATAGGAATGTCCGGTCATGCGGTTTTCCTTGGTTTGGTGAATGTCTTTCGCCAAGGGTGGTTTGAGGGTGGACGATAGGGCTTCTTTGCGGTAGGCTTCTTCTCGCCGTCGGAAGGACATGGCTCTGCAGGGGTGCAACCCGAGCGTCTGGCGGTCGAACGTACGGCAGAGGGCTGCGTTGCGGTTGCGGCGCAGCCTTCTTCGTGCTCTGCCGTGGTTCGTTGATGCGATAAACCCCGGGGGGAGGCTCCAAATCGCGAAGTTCGCGATTTGGGGGCCTCGTCCGGGGGCAGAGCCCCCGAGGGGTTGGCCGAACCCAGCAGGGTGTACTTGAGGTAGCGTCCCTTGAAGCGAATGTGCAGGCTCCGATCGGTTCGCATCTCCACGATCACCCAGCCTCCTCGCAGGCCCGGCCGGGCCGGCGGCAGCAGTTGGTAGATGGTGTTGTCGAACCGGATCGTATAGTCGTTGGCCACCTTCCGGCGTTCCTGGACGCTGAGGATGGCCGCCGGCTTCATCGACGGATGCAGAGGCCGGTGGGCGTTATTGGCGCTGGCGGGCTTGACGGTGCAGCGTCGGTTGAACCATGGCAGGAAGGTTTTGTCCAACACTTCGTCCGCCTCTTCGATCGTCGTGGCCCCCGCCAGGCGGAGTTCTTTGACCAGTCGGTCCTGGGC